>TARA_B110000091_G_scaffold179400_1_pt1 | contig 46252 bp, 35 predicted proteins | sample TARA_B110000091 | Tara Oceans TARA_B110000091 (sample SAMEA4397278) | marine metagenome | biome: Polar Biome; feature: [DCM] deep chlorophyll maximum layer (ENVO:01000326); material: water (ENVO:00002006), including particulate matter (ENVO:01000060) such as... | depth 35 m
GAGATAACTTGTTGAAAGAAGATATAAAATGGTTTGAAGAAAGAGTTTGGTTGTTATTTCGTTTGGTTGTTTGTTATGAAAGAAAAATAGTGCGTCCCTGTTTTTGCATCCTCTTTTTTACGTCCTCCTTTTTAAGAAATCCTTCGTTGTTGTTATTGTTGTTGTTGTTGCCACCGATTTACGTCATCCAGAGCGCAGCGTGGGATCTTTAATCAATTACTTAAAGTTTCGGCAGTCGTACCTCCTTCTGAATGACGGTTTTGGTTGTTATTTCGTTTGTTTGTTATGAAAGAATAATTAAACAGGGACGCTCACCTTTTACTAATATAGAAGATGAGCGTCCCTGTTTTTAATAAGAAGCTTTCGAAGCTATATTATCATTATATCTAAAGTAATTACAATAACGTCATACCCTAAATAATTAAAAGTGAAGTCATTATATTTAAAAACCGAACAACCACTAATTACCCTTTTATAATCTTAGTCCCAATAAAATTACCATCAATAATGTCTAAAAGAATATTTTCAGTTTCACCGTTTACTATATAAGTAGGGATATTTCGCTCAGCACTATCTTGAGCTACATTTAATTTAGACTTCATTCCCCCTCTACCCTCACCTTCACCTTTTTCACTTTCCTGAATGTACTTATCTAAATTTTCATTGTGCTCAACCTCTTCAATTAACTGAGACTTCTCATCCTCAGGGTGTCCAGTATAAACTCCGTCAATATCTGTGAGAAGAATAAGTTTATCAGCACCAATCAACTCAGCAATCAAACTAGCCAGTTCATCATTATCAGAAAACATAGATTTTGTGACAGAAACAGTATCATCCTCATTCGCAATAGGAATTACTCCTTCAGACAATAAACCTTTGTAACAGTTTACCATATTATCTCGATGAGTACCAGGCTCGAAATCTCTTTTTGTTGGTAAAACTTGAGCACAATTAATCCCATAATCGTTAAAAATATTATAGTACAACAGCATTAATCTCGGTTGACCAACAGACGAATAAACTTGTCTACGTATTGATTCATCCTCAATACTTGAACCTCCTAGTACTTCTTTTCCAGCAATTGCAGATCCGGAAGAAACAAGTATTGTCATTATATTCCGCTCGTAAAGATTAGCTATTTGAGAAATTAAATGCTCTAGCACAGGCCGAACAATTTTGTTGTTTTTGTTCTTCATAACATTCGTACCTACTTTAACAACAATTAACTGATCGTACATATATCTGTATCTTTTTATCAAATCTAATAATCATAAAAGCTAATACATCATTTTAGGTATATTAATTAATTTTCATTGGCTAAAGCTTGTGAAAAAAACGTACAAGCCCTAATTTAAAAAAGAGTCCATCAATATTACATATGATAGTTTAAGAGTGAAATTTGATGTTTTTTGGCTGTAATATTTAAAATTAATCCATTTTTAGTGTTCTTGTTTATTTCTAAGTTATTACTGTTTAAAAACGATTTTATGAAACATTATTTCTTTAGTTTTAATGGATGTTTAAAACATATTCACATGCCTAGAAAACCTCGAATTAATGAAAAAAATGTTCCGATTCATGTTTCTCAGCGTGGCAACAACCAACATAACATTTTTAATCATAATGAATATAAAGCCTTTTAAATCAATTATTTAATTACTTATAAAAAGAGTTTTATTGTAAAGACTTATGCTTAGTATTTAATGGACAACCACATTCATTTTATTTTAGAACCAAGTACATTATCCGGTATTTCTAAGTTGTTTCAAGCTTTAAACACAAAGTATGTAATGTGCTTTAATCGTAAATCCAAACAATAGGGAAGGTTATTTGTAAATCGGTTTTTTCTGGCTTACTCGATGAAGATCATTTATTTGAAGCAGTGAGATATGTTGAATTAAATCCATTTGAAGCAAGAATAGAGAGTGCTTCTGGAACATATATGCGTACGAGCGTTAAGGAAAGGTTAGAATTGATTAAAAAAATATTTTTAAGGAGTGTAAAGCAATATTTTATATGTGCTTAATTGATTTGATTATTAAAAAATAACCTATTGATTTAATTATAGAAGAAACAAGGGTGAAATAGAAGAGTATAAAAACAACATACACAAAGAGGAATTCCAATAGGTTCTGAAGCGTTTTTAGAAAAAAAATAAATAGGAAATTTAGTCTTCGTTTCCTGAAATAAATTTCCTAACAACTTAAGTCTATCAACACCTAAGTCACTGTTAGAATGGAGCTTAAAGCGTTTTTTTTGAGTAAAAAAAGGCTCAACCTAGGTTGAGCCTTTTGGATGTGCCCTGAACTGGACTCGAACCAGCACGCCGTAAAGCACAAGCCCCTCAAGCCTGCGTGTCTACCAATTCCACCACCAGGGCATGGATATGTAAAAGTACGATTAACAATCGTTAACACAAAAAAGGATTTCTTAATGTCCTGTCAAAACATATCGTGTGTAACTTAGGTTCTGTTAAGTAAGCAAAAAATAAATTATGCAAAAGTTTTCGAAAGGCGTAATAGTAATCCTTTTCACAATAATTTTTAATTTCTTTTTTTGGAATGAAAAATTTGGGATCAACCTCATTTTATTTACCGTCATCTTCGGTGGCATACTTTACGCATTGAATCCGCAAGAGAAAAACAAAAAAGAAACTCTCTTAGCTATCCTAGGAATAACATTAGCGAGTTCAGCCGTTTTAATGCACAATTCTTTCTTCAGTAAGTTCATACTTTTTGGATCTATATTTTTATTCATCGCTTCCATTATGGAAAAGCAAATAAAAACAATTTATCACCTTATTCCAAGTGGATTTTTAGGAATTATAACTTCACCTTTCAAGAAACATTCTTTCTTCACGTTTCCAAAAACAGGACTTTCTGGAAAATCATTTAAATGGGTAAAAATTTCACTAATCCCATTACTAATTACAATTATATTTGCAATTATTTACAGTATTGCAAATCCGGTATTCGCTAACAAATTAAATTTTATCGTTGAAAATCTAGGTGATTATTTATCTAATATTTTCAGCTACTACCCTTTCACTCGCTTCATTTTTATTGGGATTGGCTTATTAATTGGCATTGGAGTTTTCTATTATCAGACCCTTCATTTATTTGATGATGGTGAATTTCCCCAAGCATACGATTTAAAAAGAATAAACACTAAAACTTCGATTTCAAATACTACTTGGAAAACGTTTAACATGATTGCCTTAAAAACTGAAGGTAGTATTGCGGTTCTTACCTTAATATCGCTAAACCTCCTTTTGCTATTTGTTAACCTATTAGATTTAAACGTATTTTTCGTGCAGGATCATGCAATGAATAGTGATTTTTCTTACTCGCTTCATAAAGGTACTTGGGTACTTATTTTTAGCATTATTTTATCCTCAAGTATTGTGTTGTACATATTTAGAGGAAACTTAAATTTTTACGCGAAAAATAAAATTTTGAAAATTGTTACCTATATATGGATTGGTCAAAATATGATTTTAGCCTCTTCTGTAGTGGCAAGAGTTATTCATTATATTAATCATCATGGTTTAGCATACAAAAGAATTGGTGTTGTAGTTTTTATTGTAGCTACCGGAATAGGTCTCATAACATTAATATTAAAAGTGAAAAACAAAAAAACGATTTCCTACCTACTTAGAACAAATGGGATATCAATTTTTATAATTTTATTAGTTACCGCTTTTTTTAATTGGGACGTTATAATTGCTAATCATAACTTAAACAATACCAATTCGAAAAATATTGATTACCTCTTTGAATTAAGCTTATCAGACAAGACATTACCCATACTTGATAAGAACAGGAACAAATTAAAGGCAAGAAATCACGCTTACAAAAGCTACAGTTTCGATTTCCCTTGGGTTAAAAATCAATCTTTAACCCAACGATTAGACTCAAGAATAAAGGCTTTTGAAAAAAGATATAAATCTCAAAGTTGGTTATCATGGAATTTATCCGATCAAAAAACAGCAAACTATTTTAAAATAAAAAAATAACAGAACATATCTTACCCAAATATAATTATAGCTTTTTAGTATATTAGGTAGAATTTAATTGCTAAATGAAACGCTATTCTGTACTATGAAATATAATTTTTTAAGACTGATTTTACCGTTATTTCTATTGTTAACAATCAACGTTAAATCTCAAAAAGTAATTGGTTTCATAGGAGATTGGCACGCAATGAGTAGTAATTCTTATTTCACAACAGGACTTCAATATGACTATTTAACAGATGTTGTTTTAGCATTCATACTTCCAAATTCGGATGGATCAATAACTGTAAATTCAGGAAGTGATTATTATAATCAATTAACAAAAATGAGAGATGAGCTTCACGCTAGAGGCAAAAAAATACATATTTCAGCTGGAGGCTGGAGTGCTTCTAATACAGTGGAAGGAGCTAGATTAAACCCCGATCCAGTGCAGGAAATGGTAAACAATCCAGAGGCACAAGAAAAATTTGTGGAGAAGATTTTAAACATTGTTGAAACTTACAACCTTGATGGTTTTAATATGGATTGGGAATATCCAGACCCTTCAGACTCATACCCTTTGGAGGAACTACTTTATGAATTAAGATCTGGTCTTGATAAAGTTGGAAGAACTCTTGGTAAAGATATTGAATTAACAATAGCAGTTAGTGCAAATAGTGTCTTCTCTAGTGCATATACTTCTGATGCTTTAACGGATGTTGATTTCGTTTATGTAATGGCATTTGATAACCAATCGGCAAATCATAGCTCATTATCTTTTGCTGAATCAGGATTAGATTATTGGATAAATTCAAGAAATGTTGAACCAAGTAAGTTAATACTAGGAGTTCCAGCTTACAGTAGAGGTACAAATGCTTTGTGGGGAGAATATAAAGACTTTTCAAATTCTGATCCTGAGCTGTATTTTAATGATGAAGATGGAATGGTTGGCAACCATGCTTACAACTCTAAACCAATATTAAAACAAAAAATAGATGCTCTTAATCAAAGAGGTTGTGCTGGAGTATTTATGTGGGAATTATGGTACGACCGAATTGACGAATATTCACTACTTAGAGTATTATATTTTAATGTAGTAGGATCTGAAGAAATTAAAAGTGAATTAAAAAAAATTGAAATCCTTCCTAATCCCATGTCTGAATCATTAATTGTAAATATTAAGTCAACTCTTCTTAATAAAAAGACATTAACTTACTCTATTACAAATATTACGGGGAAAGTATCATTAGCAGGTAACTTAAACCCTATAAGTACACAAATTGACGCTTCAAATCTAAAAGCGGCAGGATTATATTTCATAACAATTTCAGAAGGAGGAAATAAAGTCACTTACAAACTAATAAAGAAATAAGTGCCGGAAAATGGATTAGTTCGAGATGTTTTCAACCTTCAATTAATTGAAGAAATGGGGAGACAACTTCAAGCTGTTTATTCAGATTTTTTATTTAAAGATTTCATTAAGGCGGCGTCAAATTTCATCCCTGAAGATTCTTTCAAATTTAGAAATGAAACTATTTGTAATGCACTTATTGAATTTCTTCCTAAAAATTATCCCCAAGGTGTTAATATTATAACCCAAACGCTCAAGCCAGCTAAAAACGAGCGAACTTTTCAAAATTTCTTTTTTATGCCCTATGCTTCATATGTGGAAAAATTAGGGTGCAAAAAAGAATATTTAACAATCTCATTTAATACACTTAAAGAAATCACCAAGCGGTTTACAAGCGAATTTGCAATACGAACTTTTCTAATTAATTTTGAAACGGAAACATTAACTGTATTAAAAAAGTGGATTTCTGATGAAAACCATCATGTTAGACGATTAGTTTCGGAAGGTTCAAGACCAAGACTTCCTTGGGCTCAAGCATTAACTAAATTCAAAATAGACCCTACTCCAACACTACAGTTACTGGAACTATTAAAAAACGACGATTCTAAATATGTTCAAAAATCTGTAGCAAATCATCTTAATGATATAACTAAGGATAATCCTAAGTTAGTTTTAAGCATGTTAGCTCGCTGGAAAAAAGAGAACAACCCAAATACCAATTGGATTATTAAACATGCTATTAGAAACGAATTAAAAAAAGGAACACCAGCGGCTCTTCACATATTAGGATATTCCACCAATCTTAAATTAGAGGTTAATAACTTTCAGCTTAGCACTAATAAAATTGAAATTGGTGGTGAAATTAATTTCCAATTTAACATCACAAACTTAGGATCTAAAACGGAACCTATAATGATTGATTACATTTGCCATTTCATGAAAGCAAACGGCAAGACCGCTCCGAAAACATTTAAACTCAAAACAGCTGCTATCCAACAAGGAGAATCTATTTATTTCAGTAAAAAGCAATCATTCAAACTTATTTCTACCCGAAAACTTTATTCCGGAGAACATAAAATCGAAATCTTTATTAATGGAAAACCATACGATTCCAAAGCCTTTATTTTAAACGCTTAACTATTGTTGAAAACAAGGTGATTCAATTCAATAAATCACCTATTAAGTCCAACTTGAATTCCATATATTTGTGACTTAATTTTTTTACATGGAATTGAACACTTTAACAGCAATTTCTCCGATAGACGGTAGATACAGAAGAGTTACTAAAGATTTAGCTCAATATTTTTCAGAAGCAGCATTAATTAAATACAGAGTAAAGATTGAAATTGAATATTTTATAGCACTTTGTGAAATTCCATTACCTCAATTATCAGAGGTAAGTAATGATTTGTTCCCTCAATTAAGAGCTATTTATGAAAACTTCACTGAAGCAGATGCTTTAGCTGTTAAAGAAATAGAAAAGACTACAAATCATGATGTTAAAGCTGTAGAATACTTTATCAAAGATAAATTAACTGCTTTAGGCTTATCTAATAGTTTAGAGTTTATACATTTTGGATTAACATCTCAAGACATCAACAACACCTCTGTTCCACTATCTTTAAAGGACGCACTTACGGATGTTTACATTCCATTATTGGAAGAAGTCATAAGCTGTTTAAAAGGATTTTCCCAAGATTGGAATGAAATACCTTTATTAGCGAGAACGCATGGGCAACCGGCATCTCCAACTACCTTAGGAAAAGAGTTTTATGTGTTTGTTGAAAGAATTCAAATTCAATTAAAGCAATTACAGTCGGTACCTTTTTCTGCTAAATTTGGCGGAGCTACAGGAAACTTTAACGCTCACAAGGTTGCTTTCCCTGGAAGAAACTGGGTTGAATTTGCAAATAACTTTGTAAACAATAATTTAGGATTATCTCGTTCGCAAACAACAACACAAATTGAGCATTACGACAATCTTGCGGCCTTGTTTGATGCAATGAAAAGAATCAACAATATCTTAATAGACTTAGATAGAGATATCTGGACTTACATTTCAATGGATTACTTTAAGCAACAACTTAAAGAAGGAGAAGTTGGTTCATCGGCAATGCCTCATAAGGTTAACCCAATCGACTTTGAAAACTCTGAAGGAAACTTAGGAATGGCAAATGGAATTTACGAACATTTATCTGCTAAACTTCCAATTTCAAGACTTCAAAGAGATTTAACAGATTCGACTGTTTTAAGAAACGTTGGAGTTCCGATTGGACATTCGATGATTGGATTAGCTTCCACTCTTAAAGGTTTAGGGAAGCTTTTATTAAATAAAGGAAAAATAGCAGCTGATTTGGATAAAAACTGGGCCGTAGTTGCTGAAGCAATTCAAACAATTTTACGTCGTGAAGGTTATCCAAAACCATATGAAGCGCTAAAATCTTTAACAAGAACGAACGATGCAATTACAGAAGAATCGATTGGTTCATTCATTGAAACATTAAATGTTTCTGATGAAATAAAAAAGGAATTAAAACAAATCACTCCTTACAATTACACAGGATTAACTGCTACTATAGTTTAATCCATAGTAATGAGAATATTTTTGTTTTTAATAATATTATTCGGCTGTGCTTTTAACTTAAAAGCACAGCCTTCTTTTTCGAAAACACAGTCCAACGATACTTTAATTTTTAATTGGGATGAAATACCTAACCAAAAATGGTTGGGTTATAATTTTTGGTGCAATACTATTTTGGATTGGAAAATAGAAGACAATAAAGTGATTGCCCACCCTTTTATATCAAGAAACAGAACTGCCCATATCACCTCTCACTCTATTGAAGATTCTATAGGATACTTAAAAATTCAAGTTGATATCCAAATATTTAGTAAAACTGATTCTCAAGCTGAATTTGGTTTTTTAGTTGGTGCAGGTGGAAGTGATTTAGACTCTAAAACAAATAATTTTGTTTACAACACATTATCGCCAAGACATGCACACAAAATCATTATATCTAAAGAAGGTTATGCCGAGTTAAGAGATTATAGTAATGATACACTCATACAGCAAATGGCTATAAACCCATCTAACCTCAAACACTTTAATGATACAAACGGAGCTACAATAGGAATTGAATACAAAAATGATTCGCTAGTAAGGTTATTTATAAAATCTGAAGGCCAGTTACAGCAATCTGATTTTTTCAAATTTCAAAAAAAAATACCTACAGGAAATATTGCGCTCTTTTACAATTCAAAATCATCCTTCAGAGCTAATGCTTCATTTGATAATTTTAAAGTTAATGGTGATGTATTTTCCACTCATTTTTCAACTTCAATGGTGGATCCCATTTTAGCTTCCTTTTACACCAATACTTCAGATTCACTTTTTGTTTGTGCCCAATTAATGCCTTTTCAACTGAGTGATTCGGACTCAGTAATTCTAATTTTAGCGGATAGTGTTAATAGCTATTTATTGAGATTTTCAGGTAAATATGATTCAACTAACTATCAATTAAACTTTAGAATCCCCTTAACTGTAAACGCAGAACGATTCACCTACTCCATCCGTTACTCAGGTAATCAATCCAAATTTATTCATCCAAAATCTGGAACTATTCGCAAATCACCAATTCATAATGAAGCAAAAATTATGGCTTTAAATTGTAATGGATTTACTTTCTTTCACAGTGGTGGTATTGATTACAAAAATTTATTATATCCATACAGACAAATCAAAAAAGGGTATAAAATCCAACAACCAGATGTGCTTACTTTTTTAGGTGATCAAATTTATGAAAGTAGACCAGAAGCAGCGATTAGAAAACACCCATTCTGTTTAGATGACTATTTATACAAATGGAGTATTTGGTGTTATTCATTTAGAGAAATCATGTTAAACCAACCAACTATAATCATGACTGATGATCATGATGTATACCAAGGGAATATTTGGGGGAATGGTGGGATTAAAGCTAAAAAAAGTCCCTTAACTAAAATACCCAAATACTATACGGCTAATAATTACGATACTTGGCAACAAGATAATGGAGGGTATTTTATGGGTATTGATTTTGTTAATATGGTTACAAAATCTCAAACAAGCCATTTACCATATCCAAATAATCCGGTCCTAAAGAATGGAATGATAAATTATTACACTTCTTATCAATATGGAAATTTGGATTTTTTAATTCTAGAAGATCGAAAATTCAAAAGTGCACCATCTCAAAATGACTTTCAAGTTTATAATGGATTCGCAATAGAAGATTCGATATCTTATAATAAGTATCATAATGATTCTTTTAAATTGTTAGGAAAGAAACAACTTGTTTTTTTAGATAAATGGGTTAACCAACCAATACAAAAAAATGAATCTAAAATTATTCTAACACAATCTGCATATGTAAGTTTAACTTCGATTCCTTTAGACTACAATCCTTTAAAGGATCGACCTGCTAAGAAAGACTCAACACCTCAAAAAGTATCACCTGACATGGACACCAATGGCTGGCCAAAAGTAGGGAGAGATAGAGCTTTGAATACAATTGGTGACCACCCAGTTCTTTTCATTTCTGGTGATCAACACATAGGCGCAGTAATTGAAGTTTTTGATTCGTCGCAAAACTCAATTCCATTTTATTCTGTTCCAGCTATTGCTAACACATGGCCAAGAATCTGGTGGCCAGAAAATGAGTCCAATTCTCCTCTGGGATTTTTTACAGATGCTTTTGGAAATCAATTAAATGTTAAGGCAGTTTCTAATCCAAACCCTCAGGCGCCTTACCCAAACAACATTAACTATAAATCTCCAGGTTTTGGAATAATTCAATTTAACAAAGAAGGAAACAAAGCAGATCTCCACGCGTACCCTCTTTACTTTGATGCTTTATCTCCAGGAAATGAGTTTGAAGGTTGGCCTCAAACCGTATATCTAAAAAATTAAGATCATTTTAAATATTTGTTCTGCAAATTTTCATATTCAATTGCTTGTTTCTGAAATATGAGGTGATAAAATCCGCTTGCTAGATAAAGCGGCTTAAATATTGGGGATTTCGAGTTAACTAAGAGGTTATTTATTACACTCAATTGGAAAAATCGTTGTTATTCAAATAATAGATTTTTGTCAAGTTTAAGTTTCTATTTAAACGAATATTCAAACATTTTGTTAAAATTTTAATTATTCCTGTGAAAAGAAAAACCTTGTCGGTGAAAAGAAACTAAATGCCTACTCAATTACAATTAAATCCATAAATCTTTAATTAACTTAGTAGGAAATCAATTGAGGTATGAATAAGGATTTTGTAGAGCAATTATTTGAAGAGCATCAAAGTACACCGAAATGCCCTTCTCCAAGAGAAGTAGGAAAATGGTTTAATAAATTATTGGCTATTCTTTTCCCAGGAACTTGCGAGGTTGAATTTAAAAATCAGAAAGAAATTTTTGAGTTTTTAAAACAATTGGAAATAGATTTAGTCGCATTATTAGTTTGCCATACTTTGGAAGATGAATCTAAAAAAGATATTATAGTTCGCGAATTCTTTAATGAACTTCCCATTATAAAATCGTTTTTAGACAAAGATGTTGAAGGTATTTTCCAAGGAGATCCTGCAGCAAAAAGTTTTGCTGAAATAACAAGATCATATCCAGGTTTTTATGCCATTGCAGCACATAGAATTGCTCATTCTTTACACATTCTCGGAGTTTTTTTAATTCCTAGAATGATCAGTGAAATATCAAAATCACAAACAGGAATTGATATTCATCCAGGTGCAGAAATAGGTGAATTCTTTTGCATAGATCATGGTACTGGTGTTGTAATTGGTGAAACATCTGTTATTGGGAATAATGTAAAACTTTATCAAGGTGTTACGCTTGGAGCTTTAAGTGTTGCCAAAAAAGATGCTTCAAAAAAACGTCATCCAACTATCGAAAATGGGGTTGTAATATACGCAGGAGCAACCATACTAGGAGGAAGAACTACCGTTGGTGAAAACAGTGTTATTGGCGGTAACGTTTGGATAACTAGAAGTGTTAAACCTGAATCCAAACTTTACTATAAGGCTGAAAACATTAGTTATTAAAAAACTATTCACATTATAAATACTAAATATGTTTGTAGAAGAATTAATTGGAAATACACCTCTAGTGGAGGTTAGAACTATAAATACAAATCCCAACGTAAAAATTTATTGTAAGCTAGAAGGCCAAAACCCTGGAGGATCAGTAAAGGACAGAGCTGCATTTAACATGATTAATGAAGCGCTAAAAAGAGGCGACATTAAAAAAGGTGATAAATTAGTTGAAGCAACAAGTGGTAATACAGGAATTGCATTAGCAATGATCGCTACTCTTTTAGGTTTAGAAATGCACTTACTAATGCCAGATAGTGCAACAGTTGAGCGTGTGAAATCAATGGAGGCTTATGGTGCTAACGTAATATTAACGCCAGCAGCAAAAACAATTGAATATTCTAGGAAATTAGCCGAGGAAATGGCTGCTTCTGGTGATTATTTTATGCTGAATCAATTCTCTAATCCTGATAATTATGAGGCGCATTATAAAACAACTGGACCTGAAATTTGGTCAGACACAGAAGGGAAAATAACACATTTTGTATCTGCGATGGGAACAACCGGTACTATAATGGGGGTTTCGAAATATTTAAAAGAACAAAATGAAAAAATACATATAGTTGGTACACAGCCTACTGACGGATCAAAAATACCAGGAATTAGGAGATGGTCTCCTGAAATGGTTCCAGCAATTTTTGATGCTTCAAGAGTGGATAGTGTTATTGATATCTCGCAAGAAGAATCTACAATAATGGCAAGAAGAATGGCTGAGGAAGAAGGCATTCTTGCAGGAATGAGTTCTGGAGGAGCTTTAACTGCTGCAGTTAAGGTAGCAAACAGTTTAACGGAAGGTATTGTAGTTTGTATTACTTGCGATCGTGGAGATAGATATTTAAGTACCAACTTGTTTAAATAAAACAAATCGGGAAGTTTAGCACTCCTTTTTTTCAAAATTCGGACCCATATTCTATTTTATTCCTTGTAACCCTAATACGATTCCCATTGTAAACTTGTTTAAACCTAAGTTTTAGTAATATGGAATCTATTAGCATTTTTGATATTTTCAAGATTGGTGTTGGCCCCTCTAGCTCGCACACCTTAGGTCCTTGGAAAGCAGCATTACAGTTTTCTAACCAACTCAAAAATCATCAGTTTAATAAAATTGAAATTAGACTGTTTGGTTCACTTTCAAAAACAGGGAAAGGACATGCTACTGACAAAGCTCTAATATTAGGGCTTTTAGGTTATAATCCAGAATCGATAAACACGGACAAGATTGAAGAAATCCTACAAAATTTCAAAATTAAAAACAATTTAAAACTAAATAAACAACAATTTTATTTTAACCCCAAAGAACATATCATTTTTACAAATGAAGATAATCCTGGTCATCCAAATACCTTAATTTTCACCGCTTTTGAAGGTGAATTGAAAATAATAGAAAATACATATTACTCTATAGGTGGAGGTTTCATTACCCAAAAGGGCGTAAAAAATAAGGAAAGCCCCCACAAACTACCTTTTCCAATTCAAAATGCTAAAGAATTAAGGGATCATATTTCGCTTTCAGGACTTACCATACCTGAAATAATTATGCGGAATGAGTCTTCCATTCAACCAGAGGAAAACGTTAAAGCAAAAATACAAGAGCTTTTCACAACAATGAAAAAAGCTGTTTTGAAAGGTTGTAAAACAGAAGGCATATTACCTGGTGGATTAAATGTTGTTCGAAGAGCAAGTTTAATTGCACAAAAACTAACCGTTCAGAAATTTGATTCATTTGATGAGTTAGCTTTAATTATCCATTCCAAACCACACGATTTTAATACTATAAACCAATGGGTAAGTTGCTTTGCCTTGGCTGTTAACGAAGAAAACGCAGCAATGGGAAGAATTGTTACAGCTCCAACTAATGGTGCAGCTGGAGTTATTCCTGCCGTAATTTTATATTATTACTTTTTTTGTAAAAAGCAATTTAAAGATGATATCGAACAGTTTTTTTTAACTGCTGGAGAATTAGGATCCTTATTTAAAAAAGGAGCTACTATTTCAGCTGCAATGGGAGGGTGTCAGGCGGAAATTGGTGTTTCTTCGGCAATGGCAGCGGGTGCACTAACCAAAGTACTGGGAGGTAATTATGAACAGGTATTAATGGCATCAGAAATCGCAATGGAGCACCACTTAGGATTAACTTGCGACCCGATAGGTGGCCTTGTACAAATACCTTGTATAGAACGTAATACAATGGGAGCAATGAAAGCAATAACGGCAGCTAACCTAGCCATCGCTGGAAACCCCTTAAACATGAAGGTAAATTTAGATACTATTATAAAAACTATGTGGGATACCGCGCAAGGAATGGATAAAAAGTTTAAAGAAACATCCGAAGGAGGTCTTGCCTCAAACATCACTGTTATTTCTCCTGAATGCTAGTCTAAGAATTAGCTAAATCATCGATTGCTAATAATATTTTTTCTTCAGTTTCTTTAATAACGGGTACTAATGGTAATCTTAAAACATTTTCTATCAGTCCGATTTTACTTAACATTGCTTTAACTCCACCAGGATTTCCATTTGCGAAAGTTAAACCTATAAGGTTTAACAACTGATAATGGATTTTTCTAGCCTCACTGTACTTCTCTTCCAAAGCAAAATTCACAACACTTGACATTTCATGTGGGAATGCATTTGCAATCACACTAATTAATCCTGATCCACCAGCTGCAATTAATGGCAATGTGATTGCATCATCACCAGAAATCATATCAAAACCTTCAGGAGCATTATTAATAATCTCCATCATTTGAGCTAAATCTCCAGATGCTTCTTTGATTGCAATTACTTTCTCAGGAAATTCATTGGCTATTTTTAATGTAGTTGCAGGCAACATATTCACTCCTGTTCTTCCAGGAACGTTATAAAGAATTACAGGAAGCGGTGAAGCTTCAATAAATCTTTTATAATGCTCGTAAAGTCCAGTTTGGGAAGGCTTGTTATAAGCAGGTGTAACAGATAAAATCGCACTAACTCCAGTTAAATCGTAATCATTTAATGATTCGATTAAAACCTTTGTATTGTTCCCTCCATGGCCTAAAACAATAGGAACTCTACCTCCAGCTAATACTTTTACTTTTTCGAAAACAGTAATTTTTTCTTGCTTAGTTAAAGTAACACTTTCTCCAGTTGTTCCTAAAACAACCAAGTAGTCTACGCCGCCATCGATTACATGATTTACTAAATTCTCTAAAGCGGGAAAATCTACTTCCTCTGCACTCGTAAACGGTGTTACTAGTGCTACTCCAGTTCCTTCAATTCTGCTAACCATATTAATTTTTATTAATTAAGTGCAAATAATTATCTAATCCTTTCATTAATTGACGAGTTCCTTCTCCAGTTTTTAAGTTAATTGCAAAATCTAAATCCTCTACAGATTTTACTCCTGCTGCTCCCACCTTAAATACTGCTTTTGATTGTTTGGTTACAAACCTCAAAATATCATCCTGTTGAACTGTAGCATCAATCAATATGTCAAATTCTTGTTGAATAAAATTCTCAACTTCAATTGCGTTCGATTCTAAACTCCAATTCAAACTTTTTTTAACGAAATAATCATATTCGAGTTTAGGAGTTACGTAACGAGGAAGTTCATCTAAATTATAAAATCCTAAGGTTTTCACTTTAGCATTATATCCTTTTAAAAACTTGACGTAACGCTCAATTAACTCCTTTACCTCATCATCATCACTTCGGTAAACAATCCCAACGGTTTTTGCATTTTTAATATTAATAGCTTTTACTTCTCTCTTGGGCGATTTGCAACGCTTAAAAGAGAAGTCGGAAAGCCGTTTTTTTATATTATCCAATACTCTCATTAAAATTGATTTGCAAAAATAGCATTAGTTTTTGAGAAAAACGAAGTTGAAACGTGATATTTAGCAGTAATTTTCAACCGATTTTAACCTTCTGAAATCATCGCAATAAACTCTTCTTCTGAGACTAATTGAACCCCTAATTTCGCTGCCTTTTCCAGCTTACTTGGCCCCATTTTTTCACCAGCAACAATAAACGTGGTTTTCTTGGAAATACTACCCACATTTTTACCGCCGTATTTTTCTATGGTTTTTTTCAATTCATCACGCGAAAACTTATGGAAAACACCGCTTACTACTACAGATTTCCCCTCTAAAACCTTAACTAAATTAGCTTCTTCTTCCGTTTCAATTATTGCTAATTGAACTCCTGCAATTCTTAGCTTTTCAATAATCCCAAGGTTTTTCTCTTCAATAAAAAACTCTTGAACACTTTCTGCTATCTTATCTCCAATTTCATCAACATTAATTAACTCATCTAAAGTTGCATTTTTAATGTTTTCGATATTCTTAAAATACCTCGCCAATGTCTTAGCAACTGTAGCTCCTACAAATCGAATTCCTATTGCAAAAAGAACTTGTTCGAAAGGCACCAGTAATGAAGCTCTAACTCCTTTAATTATTTTGTTAATCGATTTATCAGCCATTCGATCCAAACTAATCATCTTTAGCGGGTCGAGTGAATACAAGTCTGCAATATTGGCAATCAATCCAGCTTTATAAAGCTGCTCAACAGTCTCAGCTCCCAACCCTTCAATATTCATAGCTTTTCGAGAAGTAAAATGCTCCAACTTCCCTGTAATTTGAGGCGGACAACCGATTTCATTTGGGCAGTAATGATTTACTTCACCTTCTTTTCTGACCAATTCAGAGGCACACTCTGGACAAGCATTTATATATTCAATTTTTACAGCCTTAGATTGACGCGCACTTTTGTTAACGCCAACAACCTTGGGAATGATCTCACCTCCTTTCTCTACAAAAACCTGATCCCCTAAGTATAAGTCGAGCTTTTCAATTTGATCTTCATTATGTAATGATGCTCTTTTAACCGTTGTACCCAATAATGAAACAGGTTCCAAATTAGCAACAGGAGTTAATGCGCCAGTTCTTCCTACTTGATAAACAACCGAGTTTAGCGTGGTAACTGCTTGTTCGGTTTCAAACTTATAGGAAATTGCCCAACGAGGAGATTTTGAAGTAAATCCTAATCTTTGTTGGCGATCATGGCGATTTACTTTAATTACAACGCCATCAACTTCAAACGGCAAACTTTTCCTTTTCTCGTTCCAAAAATTAATAAAATCTAAAATCCCATCAATAGAATTCGTTTTTTCAATCATTCTATCCGATACATTAGGGACTTTAAAACCCCAAGTTCCAGCCTTCTCTAAATTCCCAAAATGAGTTTCTGTGGGTAATTCTTCTCCTAACATGTAATAGAGGTAACAATCCAAACCTCTTTTAGCAACAATTTTACTCGATTGCATTTTTATAGTTCCTGAGGCAGTATTACGTGGATTTGCCATTAACGGCTCACCAGCTTTAGCCTTTTCTTCGTTGAGTTTTTCAAATGCTTTTAAAGGCATAAAAACCTCACCTCTAATCTCAAATTCTTTAGGATAATCTCCCTTCAATTCTAATGGAATAGAACCAATCGTTTGAACATTTGTAGTTACATCGTCTCCACTTGTTCCATCACCTCTTGTTACAGCTTGGATTAATTTACCATCTACGTACCTTAAACCAATTGCAACTCCATCATATTTTAACTCACAAACGTATTCTACTTCTTCTTCCAAAAGCTTCTGAATCCTTGTTTCGAAATCAATCAAATCTTCCTTAGAATAAGAATTCCCTAAAGAAAGCATTCTGTACTTATGTCTTACAGAGACAAACTCTTTGGTGACAGCCCCTCCTACTCTTTTGGATGGAGAATTAGACAATAGAAACTCTGGGAACTGTTTTTCTAGAGCTTGTAATTCTTTTAACATCGTATCAAACTGAAAATCAGAAACTACAGGGTTCGACAAAACATAATACAAATGATTATGTTCGTGTAATTCCTTACTTAATTCTTCAATTTTTTTCTGAGCAACAGCTTTCTCCATTTCAAATGAATTTGAAGTTGAAAATTACGAAGTATGCTTCTCAAAAAAGAATACATTTCTTAATTCTTATTAACAGCAAACACAATAAGAAGAACCTTTTTGGCATTTTACTTGTAGAAATAATCAAAATTGGCATATGGAAAGCAAAGATGAGATTGTAAAAGATTGGTTACCTCGATATACAGGAATGAATTTAGATAGTTTTGGTAAACACATATTGTTAACCAATTTTAAAGGCTACATGGACCATTTTTGTGAAATGACAGGCGCTAATATTGTAGACAGATCCAAAGGAATGACTGCCGCAACTCATGATGGAATTACGATGATTAATTTCGGAATGGGAAGTGCAAACGCAGCAACAATTATGGATTTGTTAACTGCGATTGACCCTGAAGCTGTTTTATTTTTAGGGAAATGTGGTGGTTTAAAACGAAAAAATGAAATTGGAGATTTAATTCTCCCGATTGCTGCTATTCGAGGGGAAGGAACATCTAATGATTATTTCCCCCCAGAAGTTCCCGCCCTTCCGGCATTTACCTTACAACGCGCCGTATCATCTACTATTAGAGCACACGACTTAGATTACTGGACTGGTACTGTATATACTACAAACAGAAGAGTTTGGGAACATGATGGAAAATTCAAAGATTATTTAAGAGATACACGAGCAATGGCTATCGATATGGAAACAGCAACTATATTCTCTGTAGGTTTTTATAATGAGATTCCAACTGGAGCTTTACTTTTAGTGAGTGATCAACCGATGGTTCCGGATGGTGTTAAAACGAGTGAGTCTGATAAAAAGGTTTCTGCAGATTTTGTAGAAAACCACATCAAAATCGGAATTGATGCTTTGAAGGAAATAAAGTACAACAGGCTTTCTGTAAAGCACCTTAGATTTGGATAAATATTTATATTTTGGAATAATAATTTGCGTGTTATATTAAATGAAACGCTTCTATTTCTATTTCTACTTTTTCCGCTATTAACTTTTGGTGCAACTTTGAAAAGTAACAAATTCTAATTTATTCCCTAAAAAAAACTCAATACTTTTAAGAATTTAACTAGGCTTACTCCCATAGAAGGGAAAACTCAACTTCAAAAAATAAGAGGTGTTTATACGGCTTACTTAAACACATTTCCGTTTTTAAATTATAAACAAGCAGTAAATTACGATTATTGGATATTTAATATTGGCTTTTTATACGGCTTTACCGAATTTGAATTTAAACAAAAATCAACTCAAACCAATCACAAATACTGCTCGTGGTTGTAATTTAACCGCAGTTTTGTTAAGTAAAGGATGAAAAACGGCTGAAGATTAGATTCGGTTAAAACAACCCAAAACTTAATAAATCACATTGTAATTATATTTTTCCTTTTTTTTCTTCTATTTTTAGCACGCAAAGAAGTTGTCCCAATTTGGCACGCGAATTGTAAATAGTCAAATAAGTTTAAATTTTAAAATTCGAAAAAATGAAAAATATTTCAAAATCAGTAGTAGGGGCTTTTTTAATTGTAGGTTCAATAGCAATGGTTGGATGTAAAGGAAAAGAAAAAAACGAGCCTAAAGTCGCAAATGAAACAGTGATCAATATGCATTGTTTTGGTTCAGATTATTTTTCAAGTAAATCTCATATTAGAGCTTCAGGACTTGGAGAGAGTATGGACAGAATGACTGCTATTAAAAAAGCAAAAAATGAAGCTAAAACAGCCTTAGCAAGTTCAATCGAAACTAGAATTAAATCTACAATTGACAATTATGTTAATTCTAGAGAAATGAACAATAAAGAACAAGTTGAAGAAAAGTTCGAAGGTTTATCTAGAGAAGTAGTTAAACAAGATTTAACTAACGTAGTTACAATCTGTGAAAAGTTAACAGAAAAAAAGGCTGGTGGTTTCGTTTCATACGTAGCAGTAGAAATGAAAGCTAAAGATTTATTGAAAGCGATCAATGAAAGAATAACAAAAGAAGAAACATTGCGTGTTGATTATGATTACGAAAAATTCAAGAATACTTTCGACAAAGAAATGGAAAAATTAGAAAAAGGTTTATAAAATAAAACTTCACAATATTTTGAAAAAAACGCTCCATTTATGGGGCGTTTTTTTTTGATTAAAACTAAGCTTAAAGAACCTTTATTAAGCGATCAGCTGTAAATTGATTTTGGAATTTTGTTAGTCCCTCTTTTCTCAAGGAAACTTTTTCAATAGGGAACTCCTCTTTAAGTAATTCCTTTAGAGCAGCTTTCATTGTTTCCGCCGTATCAGCAATCGTAACGAGCTCTTCTAAGCTAGTTCCAATTACCATTGGAGTATTTACTAAGCAATGTCCTCCGCTGAATAATGCGGCCAATAGTTTAAGCTTAATACCTGTGCTTTGAAACGTTGGCAATACATTCACTCTCGCAGATGAAAGCATGTCACTTATTTCTGCGGAAGTACAGTTTTCGTACAAATCAATATTAGAATTTTCAGCACAAGCCTTTTTTAGTTCTAAGGAAGGTTGATTACCAGCAATTTTCAAATGAAACTCAGAACCTGCGAAAACTTGATTCACTAAATACAAAGCCGCTTCGTTGTTCTCCCCTACACTCAGGTTCCCATGATAAAATGCAAACTTTCTTGTTTTCTCAGGAACGATTACTTCGCTAAATTGGTGAAAAGCAGAAACTAGTTGAGCATTGCCATATTTATCGTTCAAGTAATCGGTATCTTTTTGTGAAATCCCTAAAACTAAATCGGCGTTTTGATAAGCTATTGCTTCAAACCTTTTTAGTTTTTTCGCTTCGGTATTGAAATATAAACGTTTGATCGTTTTCTTTTCAATTGAAGCCAACGCTGCGTAATAATCATGTTCGATATTATGTGAACGCACTATTTTTTTTCGATCCTTTAATCTTGCATCATTTATAGAAAAGCACGTATGTAAACCTTCAAACAATATCGGAGCATCATCTTTTAACAAACGCTCCACTAATTGCTCACTTTTACGAGAAGACACAATAAAAGGATGGAAACCTAACATGTGCATTCCTACCATTTTCCTTGGATAATAGTATACTTTATCACAAAACTGCTCCAACTCTACTGCTGGCTCACGATCGTATTGAAAACAATGCAATGTTATTTTCACTCCTTTTTGATGAAGTGCTTTCAGTTTATAAAACACATCAATCACTCCCCCATAATTCGCAGGGTATGGAATTGTGAATGCTATTATATGTAAGTTATTAATCAATGAATTTTTGATAACAAGTTTCTAGTACGCCTTTTTCATTTTCCCAAACCAAATCCAATTTAGCTTTTGCTACGTTTTGAACCGATTGCGAAAATAAGACTTCGTTTTCTAAAAAGATATTTATTTCACGGGCCATTTCGGCAGGAACATTATTGGAAAGAATAATTCCAACACCATAGGCATCAATAATTTTTCTAACCTCAATCAAATTGGATCCTATTACGGGTAAGTCTGCCTGGAAATAATCGAATAACTTATTGGGTAAACTATATTTATAATTCAAGTTTGTATCCTTATCTAGCGTTACACCAACATCTGCTAACTGCGTAAATCCAATTAACTCTTCAAAAGGAACTCTACCGGTAAAAAATACTTTTTCTGATAACTTCAATTCCAACACGCTAATTTTTAAAGACTCAATAACATCTCCTGTACCTACGATTAAAAATACGGCGTCAATCCATTGCATGGCTTCCACCATTTCCTCTGCACCACGATCAACATTTATTCCAGCTCCTTGTAGTAAAAGAACCTTTTTATCCGAAGGCAAACCTAAGTCTGATTTTATTTTCGGACTAGCTGAAGACTCAAACTTATTACTGAGGGGAACATTTCGCATGATTTTCACATCCCTATTATACAACTTATTGTAGATGTTTGAAATGGACTCATTAACAGTGAAAATATGTTTTAATTTTGGGAAAATTAATCGCTCAATAAACAACCAAGCCTTTTGCGCTTTGCGTCCTACTAGCTCAGGAACTTCTGTGAAATACTCGTGAGAATCATAAACGAGTTCACCTCCTTTTATTTTTTGAACTAAGTAATTAGCCAATAATGTATCCAAATCGTTACTGTGAAGGATTTGAAATCGCTGAAACAAAAGAAAAAGAAACAAGCGAATATTATATTCAGCGTAAAAAAATGCGCCTTTATCAAAAAAAATCTTCATTCTATGTATTTGATAATTTCTTGATTTTAAAGGAAGGCTCGTTTTTAACTCTCTACCAACCAATAACACTTCAAAACCTAGCTCGGAAAGTGTTTCGCATGTTCGATTTACGCGCTGATCGCTACTTAAATCATTAATAACTGAAACAATCACCTTCTTTTTCACTGTGCAAAAATAACTCAAAATCATCGAAATTATTCTCTGAAAAGCCTTCTAGTTTTACTTGTTGAAAAAAATAAGCTTCATTTTACAAACAATAGTTGGATTGCTCCAATCATTGAGGGTATATTCGCAAAGTAAATCATTGATATTTCATTATGTTCACTTCTATCGTTCAAGAGTTTAAAAAATTACTTTCTTCAGACAACTTAACTAAGGAAATTAAAAAATTCGATGAATTAATTCTTCAGTTCAATCAATTAAAAAACGAAAGTACCGGTGAAGAGGATGTTAATCAGTTATTATCAAATGATTTGATAAACGCTTTAAAAACGAAACTTTCGGATGAAAAAGAGTTAATTCAAAAAGCTGCCGAAAAAGTAAAGGAACAAAAAACGGATTTAATTCAACAACTTGAAGAACTTGTTGCAAATGAGCAAAATATAGGAAAAGCTTTTAAAAGCTTAAAAATCATTCGATTGGAATGGACTAGGCTGAATGAATCGGTAGGGTTTATTCAAAAGGATGTTGATAGACAATTTACTAAGGCTCTTGAGGATTTTTACTACAACATCAATATTTACAAGGCTATTCAAGACCATGATCTCAAAAGAAATGAGCAGCTTAAAGAAGAAATTCTTGTTAAACTAAAAAGTTGCACAGAAAAACAAACTTCTAAAGCTTTAATGGTTGAATTAAAAGAGCTTAGAACTGAGTGGGAAAGTATTGGTCCGGTAAAAAAAGAATTACAAGAAGACTTCTGGACTAAATATAGAGAGTACTTAGATTTATTATATTCTAATTTTAAAGATTTTAAGGCATCTGAAAAGGAAGAGCAATATGAAAATTTAAATCTAAAAAACACAATAGTTGATTTTGTTTCGAGCATTGATGTTAGCACATTAAAAAATGCTAGAGATTGGAAAATTATTGCTGATAAAGTGATTAAAGTTCAGGCTGATTGGAAACTAATTGGGCATGTCCCAAACACACATAAGGACGAGTCTTGGAAGAAATACCGAGCAGTTTGTGATGTGTTTTTTAATGCAAAAAAGGAGTTTTATGATGCACAGAAAGCGACCTTTAAAGTGAATAAAAAAGCAAAACTAGAATTAATTAAAAAGGCTGAAGATTTATTGCAAGCCGAAAACACTCTAGACCAACCTAACACTTTCGTTGCCATGCAAGCGGAGTGGAAAAAAATTGGAGCCGTGCACCAAAGAGATGAACAGTTTTTATGGCATAAATTTCAAAAATCTTGTAATGAGTTTTTTAACTTAAAAAAGACTGCTCGTAAACAACAAGATCAGGATAAAGACAAAAATAACGAAGCAAAGGCAGCTGTAATTACAACTGTTAAGGATACTGAAGACATTAACGATGACAGTCTTTTAACTATTTTAAAGGCTTGGTGGTTAACGAACAAAGACTTCACTCGTAAATCCATCCAATATTTAAAAGATTTAGAAAAATCTTTTTCTGCAAAAGGACTTAATTTCAAAGAATTAGAAACTAGGTTTTTTGATGAAAAGATGGAAGTTTATTCTTCGTTTGAAAACAAGGTTGATTTAATTAACCGAGACAAAATATTTGTTCAAGATCAAATTGGGAAAGTTCAAAAAGAAATGATTCAATACGAAAACAACCTTGGTTTCTTTGGAAATTCAAAGGGAGTTAATCCTTTACTTCAAGGAGTTCATGATAAAATTGAAATTCTTCAAAAGGAAGTCAACTCGTTTAAAGTGCAACTTACAAAAATGAATAAGGTTTTAAAAAACTAGAAAAAAAAGAGGAGCTTAAGAAGCTCCTCCTGCTCTTACAATCACAAATTCATTCCACTTAAAATACTGGTTAGCTGTTGCTTGAATATCTTCAGGCGTAATTTTATCCAACGCGTAAATATAGTCGTCATAAAACGTCCAATCTAAGCCAAACGAATCTACCGAAAAGAATCTATCTACTTGCTCAAAAGCACCATCGAAACTTTTTAATAACTTTCCTTTTAAGTAATTTTTCATTACTTCCAGTTCATCTACCGTAATTAACTCGGTTTGAAGCTTCTGTATTTCAAGTTTAATTTCATTCAGTGTATCAGGACCTTTATCCTTTAATACATCAGAAGAAATCACCAAATTAGCCGCATTTTCATACGTTAACACTGTAGAGTGAATTCCATAAGTCCAACCTTTGTCTTCACGTATATTCTGCATTAATCGTGATCCAAAATAACCTCCTAACAAAGTATTGGTAATACTAATATTATGAACGTCTTTATGATGCTTATTCACCATTTTCTTCCCAAGCATTAAACTACACTGTTCAGAATCTTTTTTTATAATATGTTCTCCTAATTCTGGAGTAGAATCTTTTGCTATTTTTTTAGCGCTTTCCTTAGTGATTGGAAGCTTTTGAATAAAAGAACTTAATGTTGATTTAACTTGATCAGAAATACAACCCGAAACAAATAAATCAAATGGTTTTTCGATTACAAATTCCTGAATAAACTTAACACTCATATCGTATTTGATAATATCAAAGGACTCTGCATGAGCTACTCTTCCATACTCACTTCCAGCAAATAAAACTTCTGCAAATCGCTGACGAGATAGAAAATCAGTTTTTTCTAAATCAACCAAAAAATTATTTTTTTCTTTTTGTAACAGTCGATCAAACTCATTTTCAGGCAAATTAGGAGCGATAATTAAGTCTTTAACCAAAGTCAATAAAGCCTCTAAATTCTTTTCTAAAACATAAAACGAAAACGTTCCAAAGTCTTTAGAAATATCCATTCCATAATAAACACCCAAACCGTTTATAGCATCTTTAAAAGCCTTACCGTTTAATTTTTTTGATCCATCTCTCAATAAATCAAAAGCTAAAGATGCCACCAAAGCTTGATCCTGGTATTTGCTTCCCGCATTATAAACCATTTCTAATTTTAACAATGGAGAACTTCCACCATTTACGTAATTTAAATCAACCCCATTTATAGTAGATTTCTCTACTGCTAATTTTGTAAGTTGTACTTCGTTATTTACTGCTGGAGCTATAGATCTATTCATTAGTTTCTTTTTTAACATGTAAACGACAAACGCTTTCTTCTGTTAAGAATTGACCCGCCCACTCTTTAATATCTTCTACCTGAACAGCCTCATATTCGATTAATTCAGTATTAATCCCATTTACATCGCCTATCAACTCAGCATACCCCAAGTTCATTGCTTTATTCATCACGCTCATTTCACCGTAAATATGAGCCGTTTCAAACTTATTTTTAACCTTTGTTAATTCAAAATCTGAAACACACTCCGTTTTAACTTGATTAATAATACCCCAAACTTCATTTTCAACAACCTTAAAGGATACGTTCTCATTTAGTTTCCCAGAAATAATTAACATACCAGGGTCTCTATCACCAGACACATAAGCACTAATATTAGAAACTAACTTTAATTCAACGGCTAATTTTTGATGTAAAAATGAACTTTCATCTCTACCCAATAAGTCACTTGTTAAATCGGCGATAGCAAAGTCATCATCCGTTTTTGCGCCCATTTTAAACGACCATAAAAAAGCGTTTAACGGTACATCTTCCGTAACTTCTTCAAATCGTTCAATCGTTTGTTTCGGCTCAACAACCTTTGTTGGTCTTTTTATGGTAGATGATTCAATGTCTCCAAACCACTTCAAAACCATTGCTTCCGTTTCCTCAATATCTAAATCTCCGCAAATTGATAAAACACAATTGTTAGGTGCATAAAACTGCTTGTAAAAAGCCATTGCATTATCTAAAGTAACCTTCTCAATATGGCTTATTTCTTTACCAATTGTAGACCATTTATAAGAATGCTCTTTGTAAGTAAGGGCTCTTAATTGCGCTAAGTTATTTCCGTATGGTTGATTAAGGTATCGTTGTTTAAATTCTTCAATAACAACTTGCCTTTGAACCTCTAAACTTTTCTCATCTAGATTTAACTGAAACATACGATCACTTTCTAACCAAAGCGCCAATTCCAAATTCGTTTTTGGTAAGGTCACATAGTAATTCGTGTAATCGTTAGATGTAAAGGCATTGTTTTGCCCTCCAGCATTCTGAACATGAACATCATAATCAGGTGCATTCTTACTTCCCGAAAACATTAAATGTTCAAAATAGTGGGCTAAGCCCGTCATTTCAGGATCTTCATCTCTTGCCCCAACATCAAATGCTAAATTTACAGCAGCAATTGGCGTTGATTCATCTTGATGAATAATTACTCTTAAGCCGTTATCCAGCGTGTATTTTTTAAATTCTATCATTAGAAACTAAATAGATTTTCTTGTGCTTTTTTATAATCATAAATTACCTCATTGATAATTTCTTCCACTGAATTTATTGAATTGATAATTGCGGAGACTTGACCTATTTCTAGGTTCCCATCTCTTAAATCACCTTCAAAAACTCCTTTCTTAATCCTACCCCTACCCAACAACTCAACCAATTCTTCTTTACTCCCACTACGGTTATAAATTGATTGAATTTTTTGAAAGAATTCATTTTTCAACATTCTTACAGGAGCCAACTCTTTTAAGGTAAGCACTGTATCTCCATCCCTTGCGGAAAGTACATAATTTTTAAAGATATCATGGGCGCTAGATTCCTTTGATATCGCAAATCTACTTCCAATTTGAACACCATCAGCACCCAAGCTCATTGCTGCTAACATTGTTGTTCCTGTAGCTATTCCTCCTGCAGCAACCACAGGTATATTTACGGATTTTACAATGGAAGGAATCAAACACATTGTGGTTGTTTCATCTCTTCCATTATGCCCTCCAGCTTCAAACCCTTCAGCAACAATTGCATCTACTCCTGCGTTTTCAGCTTTTTGGGCAAACTTAACATTCGCTACAACATGAATCACAGTAATTCCTGCGTCCTTCATTCTCTTGGTGTACAACTCAGGATTCCCTCCAGATGTAATTACAATTTTGATATTCTCTTCAAAGAGAATGTCAAATAACGCTTCAATTTGAGGATAAAATAAAGGGATATTTACAGCAAAAGGTTTATTGGTTGCAGCTTTACATTTTATGATGTGCTCACGCAAAACATCAGGATACATACTTCCTGCTCCTAAAACTCCTAGAGCTCCATTATTTGAACTTGCAGAAGCTAACCTCCATCCACTGCACCAAACCATTCCAGCCTGAATAATAGGATACTTAATGTTTAACAATTTGGTTATTCTATTCACAATTAAGCAATTGAATCTAATTCAGTTAACAAACCTTCATCACATTTCAATACTCTTCCTGGATAATCCTTTACCATCACCATATCATGGGTTGCCATAATAATTGCAGTTCCACCTTTTGAAATTGCAGACAGTAAATTCATGATTTCATTAGAGGATTCTGGATCTAAATTCCCAGTTGGCTCATCAGCTAAAATCACCTTTGGAGAATTAATCATTGCTCTAGCAATTGCTACTTTTTGTTGTTGTCCTCCCGATAATTGATGCGGAAACTTATCTGCAACATCTGGTAAGCTAACTTGCTCCAGTGTTAATTCAGCATGACTTTCCATTGCTTTAGAGTCCTTCCAACCAGTAGCTTTCATTACGAAAATCAAATTATCACGAACACTTCGATCTGGTAACAATTGGAAATCCTGAAAAATCACACCTAATTGACGACGTAATTTATGAACCCTACTATATTTTAATTTATTCAAGTTTATCCCAACAATTTCGCCTTCTCCTTCGGAAATATCCATTTCGTTGTAAAGCACTTTTAAAACCGAACTTTTACCGCTCCCTGTCTTTCCAATTAGATAAACAAACTCACCTTTATTAATTGTTAAATCTATACCATTTAATATTTGCTTTTTGCGATGAAATGCTTTTACACCCTTAAGTTCAACTAATATTTTATTCTCCATTTTAATAAATGTTTACTTCTCTTTCTAAATCAACTCCAAATTTCTCTTTTACCGACAACAGTATTTCAGTTGATAAATCATAAACCTGTTTACCTGTTGCTCCTCCATAGTTTACCAATACTAATGCTTGATTTTTATGAACTCCGTAATTATCAATCGTCTTTCCTTTCCAACCTGCTTGATCAATTAACCATCCTGCTGCTAATTTTGTTTCTTGCTTTCCTACAGCATATCCTACTGCTTCTGGAAAATTAACTTTCAATTGATTGTACTGTTCATTAGAAACAATTGGATTTTTAAAGAAGCTACCTGAATTCCCTATTTTTTTCGGGTCTGGCAACTTCGATTGTCTAATGGCTACCACAGCATCACTTATCTTCTTAGCAGTTAAATCTTGAGCGCCCATTATTTCTAGTTGCTTTTCAATTGCACCGTAAGAAATATTAAAATCTTGTTTTTTTGATAATCGATAGGTAACTCTTGATATTAGATAAGCTCCTTTATACTTGTTTTTAAAAACACTTTCTCTATATCCAAATTGACAGTCTGAATTATTGAAATATTCGATTTCACCTGTTTTTAAATTAATCGCTTCCAATTCATGAAAAAGCTCTTTTATTTCAATTCCATACGCTCCAATATTTTGCATCGGACTCGCACCTACACTTCCAGGAATTAAACTTAAATTTTCCACTCCACTCCAACCTTTATCAATACAATAAAGTACAAATTCATGCCATACAACACCCCCACCTACTTTAACAAGTACTGAGTTATCATCTTCTTCAATCAGTTCAATTCCATTAATGTTATTTCTGAGTACAATACCATTAAAGTCTTGCGTAAATAAAACATTAGAACCACCACCTAAAATGAGGTTATCATTGGAAAGAAATTCATTCGACTGAATGACATTTCGAACTTGGTCCTCGTTGTTTGCTTGTGCGAATAATTTCGAAGAAACATCAAAACCAAAAGTATTGAACGATTTTAAGGAAACATTGGATTGAATCATGCTAATAAAAATAATTATTAGCTGAACTTAAAAAAGTAAACTCTTAATTATCTCTTCACAAAAACACTGTGAATTAAAAGGGTGTTTTTTTAATACTACGTTGGACCTAACATCAACTCAACCTTATCAATACTTTCTTCCGATCCCAAAATTGTTACAACATCCCCAATTCTTAATCGAGTATAACCATGTGTAATCATCATTTGGTCTTTTCTCGTAATCGATAAGATTAAAATATCTGATGGTAAACGTAAATCTCTTAAGGCCAAACCTTGAATATTTGGGTCCATAACTTCGATATCCACCGCATCTTGATCCGTTTCCATACCCAAAAGGATACTTGTTGCATTTGGACTTCGAACGAAGTGATCCATAAGGTTAACCATAGCTGAAGATGGATCGACAACTAAAGCATCTAACTTTTTAAACTTCTTAGCGTAATAGCGATCTCCACTGGCCCGAACAACTAGTTCTTTCGTTCCAATTTGCTCGTATATCAACTCGCACCATTTATAATTTTCACTATCCGAAAGCATCATTACCATCGTATCAGCGTGCTCTGGTTCTAATTTATTTAAACAATCCAAGGATATATCATCCATGAATACAATCTCAACATCATCAACTTGCTCAATTTCATCCGCCTTTTTCATTGCCGCAATCTTGACGCCCCAGTTATTCCCTTTTAATTGTCGCGCTAAAGCTAAACTCATTGGCTCTAAACCGAAAATAATAGCGTCATTATGGCCATCAAACACTGGAGTCTCATGCTTTTCATGTGTTTCTTCCACTTTGTATAAAGCATACTTTAACAACGGTGGACCAACCACTTGATTAATCACAATCACACCAATTATAATGGTTTCGAATTGAACTCCAAACTCAGGGAATGCATGCTTAATAATTGTAGCTAAGCCAAGTCCTACTCCCGCTTGAGTAATATATGGCATCCAATTTAAATGCCTAAACTTCCAAGAGTCTCCTGCAATTGTTCCACCTAAATAACCACCACCGATCATTCCTAATAAACGAACACCAAAAAAGACAACTGCCACAAGGAAAACCTCTAATAAAACATCCAATGCTAAACTTGACCCAGTTAGTGTGAAAAACACAACATAAATAATCGGTCCTGTTTCATGTAAAATCTCAATAAACTCGGGACGAGAGGTACTGTAATTAGTAACAAAATAACTCCCTAAAATACAAATCAATAATGGCTCAACGTAAAACTTATGTCCTAATATATGAGGTTGAGCAGTAAAGTCACCTAACCAATTAGCAAACAAGTAAACGCCGTATCCAAGGGCAATTAATATCGTTACTTTAAGATTTTTATTCATCTTAAATTTAAAGAACCACATAATAAATCGACCTAAAACCCAGCCTAATCCAAAGGATACAAATAGTTCTACTAGTAAAATTCCTAATGCCAACAAACTAAAACTATCCCCACTTAATAAGGTTTTAGATAAAGCAAAGCATACCGCAAATAAAATAATAACCAATACATCTGTAACTACCGTAACCCCAATGGCTGTTTGTGTAAAGGGACCTTTTGCTCTTAATTCGTTTATTACTGCAATTGCAGACGAGGGTGATCTTGCAACAAAAATTGTTGCCATTAACATCGCCACACCTAATCTTGCAGAGAAACTCATATCCTGCATAAAAGGAATAAATTCACTCATGAATAAAACACCTGTTGTTCCTAATAAAAATGTAACAACTAACTGACCTAATGTATTCCAAATTATACTTTTAAACTGCCCACGTATCTCCTTTAAGTAAAGCTCTGAACCAGCTGCAAAAGCAATAAAGGCTAATGAAATCTCATTTAAAAAAGTTAGGTTTTTTGAATTTTTACTTGGAATTAAATCAAACACAAATGGTCCAGCTATAATCCCAGCAAGCAGTAACCCCGTAATTAAGGGGAATTTAATTTTTGCGAAAAATTTAGAAATATGATTTGCAGATAAAGCTATCACCAAAAAACCTCCCAATGCTACTATTAACTCTTTATCCAATTTTTTATCCTTTTTCCCACTCTATAGTTACTAAATCAACTAATGTAGTATAATAATCTTTATTATTTATTTTACTTTTTAAATAAGCATAAAATGCCATTGCTTGAATATTCTCTCTTCTAAACGGAGTGAATTCAAATTTATCCAGTTCTTTTTCCAAACCTTTAAATCCTCCATTGTTGATAGAGGAATTAATAACGTTTAAAAAGACATTAAGGTTTTTATAATTCGGGTTTAATTTCACTAAATCTTTAATAATTATTTTTAAAGCACGCATTCTAGTTAAAACCAAATCGATCTTCCCAGTCTCATAAAAGCACAACATTTCAATTAACTGAAATTTCACTCGCCATTCTAACCCTTTCTTTTTTTGCAACCATTGAGCAGAGTGCTTAATGGAATTTATAACTCCTATTCCTCTAGAATGCTCGCCTGATGCAAGGAAAGAAGTAATCAAGTTTAACTTACGATCAAGATCAAATAACACATTGTTTTCAAAGACAGTTCCACTTTCATGAATTAATAATCGTTGAATTCCTGCTTTAATATTCCCATCATAAAATTCACAAGCCCAATTGAGTAATTCAATCTTACAAGCTAATTCATCTTTCTTACCCTTAATCAGGTTACCTCTTTCAAGGTCAACTTCTTTTAAAACTTCTTTAGCCTCTTTTATTTTTTTAAGACGGTAAAGTGCGTGTGCATAAAAGTAAACAAGCTCCCAATATTCAAAACAGTAAATACTATGATCTTCCTTTTTTTGCAATTTTTTCAATCTCGTTTTCAAAAAGGTTTCAACCCCGTAATAATCTTTAGACACTAAGGAACTAGATCGAATAATTTTAGTGATGTAATTTAAGTTTTCAATGGAATGAAAATCTTTCTTCTTCAATTCCATCCCTTCGGTAACATCTTTAATTATAGTATCGATATTAACCTCTTTTAATTGTAATTTATATTGTTCGATTTTCCTTTTAATAATGCTCAGAGCTAATTTTAAACGTTGCTCTTTTTCAGCTTCATTCTTAGCATAAACATAGGATTTATAGATGTCATTAAATTTTTCTAAACCTGCGTAATCTTCCCAATTCTCTAACCATAACATGTATATTTTAGATTTCAGTAAAGCGTTATTCTTTTTAAATTCACTTTGATGTGCTCTTTTTAAATATTGCCAACCCGGCTCAAATGCTCCTCTTTCAAACAAATATTTGGATAAGTTTAATAAACCTTCTGAAGTGTAATGCGTTGAGCCTTTACTGTCGTTTATTTCCTTTACCGAGATAAACTCGATCAAATGTCCTAGTAAACGTTTTCTTAAAGCGTGATATGCTTCTTTTTCATTTATGCCACCATAAAGAACTTCAAAAGCCTCTTCCTGAGAAAGTTTACGCAATTCTGTTAATCGATTAAACAAATCTAAATCTTTACGATTCGATCGAACTCTAAACCTATTCACAAAATGTTCAAATCCTTTTTTCTCCTCCTCATTAAAAGACTGAACAATAAAATGAAGCTTATCCATGGAAATTTAACTTTTAGTCGCGCGTAAAATTAATAAAAGAACAAGCACTGTAGACGAATACTAATTATGATTTTCAACAATTTTATTAACCGTTTATACCTTTAGGACTGGATTTTAAGATTCAAATTACTTATCTTTGCACACGCTTTTTATACCTCACTGAGGATGAAATATTTAAGGTAAACAATATGGCAGTAGCTAAACTTATTATAAAAAGAAGTGTATTCAGTTTTATTTCTATCTACATGTGGGGAGTCATGCCTGGAAGAACGCAACGCTGGATAAGCAGAACTTACGCTGATCTTTACAATAAAGATTGGTCAAAAAAATTGATTAAGCCTTATTGCAAAGCACATTACTCCGATCCAAATTACATTGATCAATTTTTACCAGCAAGTGGAGCTGATAGCTACAAAAACTTTCAAGATTTTTTCACTCGTTTATGGAAAGTTCCACCTGTTATAAATAGTGAACAAGTTTGGGCATGCGAAGGCTTGCTATGCCAATATGGTAAAATTGATGAATTAAATTTAGTAAGAGTTAAAGGCCAAACAAGACATTTAAGAACCATTTTTGGTGAGATTAGAGATCAAATTCCAACAGATTATTTTTTCTCTAATGTATTTTTACACAATAATAATTATCACAGAATTCACGCTCCCGTTAACGGAACAATTTCTAGAATTGAACACATCCCCGGTGATTTAGTACTCCTAAGACCTTGGGCGTATAAAAACCCTTCTCTTCCAGCTTTAAGGAATGAAAGAATAAACGTAGACATCGTTGATGAACAAGGTCGAACTTGGTATTTATCAATTGTTGGAGGACCTGGTGTTGGTGCAATCGTTTTAGGTGGTGAAACTACAATTGGTTCGCCTGTTGGAATTGGTAATGAAATCGCTACATTCCTATTAGGTTCTACTTGCTGTATTGCTAGCCCAGAGCCAATTACTAAAAATAAAACTGGTGATCAGGTTTATATGGGACATCCATTACAATAATCTCTAAATGGAGTTTATATTTTTCTTACTCTTTTTACTTTCAATTGGTATTGGTTTTGGAATAATCTCTTCTACTCCACTTGGCCCAATTAATTTATTGGTTGCTGAAAATTACTTAAGTGAAAAGAAAGTAAAAATTGCACCTTTTCTTACTGGAGTAATTCTAATAGATTCAATTTTTGGTTACTTAACATTTTGGGGGGTTGATAAGTTTTTAAGTAAATACGATTTACTAGGTACCGGCATCGGGATTTTTGGAGGTTTATGTATCATACTTTTAGGTGGACTTGGAGTTTACCAACAATTAAATAAAAAAGGAAATTCTGAAAAGAAAGAAATTGCGATTAAAAAGAACATCTTTTTAAAGTCATCTGCCGCAAGTTTTGGTAAAGGCTTTATTCTTTGTGGTAGCAATCCTGGTTTTATTGCTTTTTGGAGTTGGGTTGCCTTTAACGCTAAAAATTGGACCAATGATGCTTTCCCTCAATTCGAAATAGATATTTATAACTTAATGTTATTTCCAATCGGTATTATTATAGGAGATTTTATATGGTTTGGATTTTTTAGCTATCTTCTCAAAAAAGGAGCTAAAAAATATAGTGCTGGAATTTTGAATAAGATTAGATCGATAATTTCTTGGGTGTTAATTTTACTCGGTCTCTATACCATTTACGCTTCCTTTTAATTAGCGAACAGGAGTTACTTGGAATCCTTTTTCTCTTAATAGATTAATTAATCCTTTTTCCCCACCTAAGTGTGCTGCACCAACACAAAACAAAACCGATTGATAACGCATCAAATCGGGCATCTTTTTTATCATCTTAAGGTTTCTATCCGAGTTCATTCTTTCCTTATCAAAAACGCCATCAGATGCGCTGTTGGAAACAAGGCTATACAATGAATCGACATCTTGGCTTAAGTAAATATCCTTTAATAACTCTAATTCTTTTTTTACACTATCCTGATTATTTATCACAGCAAGCAACTCCTTCTTTTGAGCTTCCATTGGGGTTTGTGAAAACAAATCAGCTTGCTCTTTTATGCTTTCTAAAGACAAAAGAGGCTTACCTAATGCTTTAAAATCGTTTTGAAGTAATACGTCTATCGCATTTGATGTGTCTTTTACAAGGAAAGACATTGATGCAAACGATGACAAACTTATTGGGATAAAATTATTCACCATCAATTCTTCCATTCCAAGATTATCCAAGAAATAATCAAAAATTCGTTTTGCATCTTTTTTAGAAAATAAATCATTTACTTTCTTGCCAGTACCTGCCATTAAACTAAATGAAAAGTAAGCCATCGAATCTGGAGATATAATAATTTCAAAACAGCCTGCATCTACTTTAAATTTGATTTCATGAAGTTTCTCATTGGCATTAACCAATGCCTTTTGTGGAAAATGAATTGAGCCATATAAGTATGAAGTATCCTTCATGCCCTCTTTTGTAACCTCCCATAAAAGTGAAGTGTTTTGAGCTAATACTCCTTGAGTAATAAACAATAGTAGTAAAACAATTTTCATATCACTTAACTCTTTTCATGTTTTGTTTACTGTAAAAAGTCGCATCTAAACTTTGATGTGTATCCAATTTTTCTATTGTCATTATCGTCTTTTTCCCTTTCTCTTCCATCGGAATTATTTCAATTTTAGTAGCCATTTTAACGCCATCCATAATTTTTATTACAGAAGCTTTTAATACGTTTACTAATTGATTATCCTCATCATAACTTTCATTTCTCAAAGTGATAAAATCTACTTTATCAATAAATAAAATGATTTTTCCCCAAATCACATTAGTGCCTTCATTTGGAATTAATTCGATTTGATAACAGGATAATTTATCTATCATAGTATCCGGTTTCAAAAAATATTTAAAATCATCCACTTTATTAGATTCTCGAACTAAATCATCATTCGTTAAATCTGTCCCCATCCAACTCTGACTCATTACTGCTGGTGGTAATTTTGTTATTCTATTAAACTTTGGAATGTAACCCCAAACTTGTTTTTGATTTTTTAAAAAAACACTCCCTTTATCTCTAGCGGGACCAGTTATTAAAATCATACTATAATCGACACCTAACGCCCAAGATTTTAATTTCATTTCTCGAGACCATTTAGGACGAATTATTTCTATGGTCATTTCGGTATAAGCTTGATTTCCTCCTCTTATTTTGTCTTCCGATTTCTTAATAATTTCCTTAGCCGTTAATGCTTGTCCAAAAACAACAGAAGTCGATAAAAAAAGAACGCTGAAAAGTAAACTTTTAAAATAGCTCATAACTTAATCTTTATTTAAGGTAAAAATCGCTTATAATTTTGATTTTTCAAATAACTTTGTGTCAAAGAAGCAAAAAATCGTTTCGAAGGTCATCGTATACCATAAAAGAAATAGCTATGAATTTAAAATCAATCACTCAAGAAGTTTGCACGATCTCAAAAGAAGTGGGAATTTTCATTTTAGAGGAATGCAAAAAAATCAATGTTTCCGACATCGAAATTAAAAGTCAAAACTCTTTGGTGACTTATGTAGATAAAACTGCTGAGAAAATGATTATTAATTTCTTAGGTAAATTGATTCCAGAATCAGGATTTATTGCAGAAGAAGGCACTTCCGATAAAAAAGGGGACGTATATAATTGGGTTATCGATCCATTAGACGGAACAACCAATTTTATTCATGCTATTCCATGCTATTGTGTAAGTATTGGTTTATTAAAAAATAATGAATTAATCGTTGGAGTTATATACGAACCCAATCGTGACGAAATGTTTTACGCTTGGAAAAATGGTGGAGCATACCTTAATGAGAATTCCATTTCAGTGAGTAAAACCGATAAATTATCAGACTCACTTCTAGCAACAGGTTTTCCTTATTATGACTACCGAAGGCTAGAAGCCTATATGGACATCTTAAAATGGTTAATGCATAACTCAAGAGGCGTTCGAAGAATAGGTTCTGCAGCAATCGATTTAGCTTATGTTGCTTGTGGAAGGTTTGAAGCTTTTTACGAATACAGTTTAAATCCATGGGATGTTGCAGCCGGTGCTTTAATTGTTAAAGAAGCAGGTGGTTCAGTAACCGATTTTCAGGGAGGTAAAAACTACCTTTTCGGTAGTGAAATTATCGCGTCAAATAAACATATGGAGGCTGAATTATTAGATAAAATAAAAGGATCGTTTTAAATACGAAGGGAAGAAGATTTTTCTTCCCTTCATGCAAAAACTTTTTCGCCTACTTTTTCAAAATGCTTCTCTAGCGACTTTGACGTGAACTTCATATTTGAGGTAGCCATGATGTATAGAAATTGATTCAGGTAATTTGCCCATTCAAAATCTAAAATATCTATTCTATTTTGCATAAGTTCATCTACTCTTTTTTGAACTTTCATATTCTCCCTTCCTACCTGAACAAAGTCCAACCAAAAAAAACGATAATCAAACATCGCCTTGGCGTGCGCTTTCATCAACTTTATCAACCGTACTTCATCTAAATTCGTGGTTATATAAAGCTGGATAAACTTCTCTTCAATAACCATCAAATCATCAAACACACCGCATAAAACATCACCTCTAGTTTTAAAGTGATAATTCAAATTACCTGAACTCATATTAAGTCCAATCGCAATTTGCCGAATAGTCACGTTACTTAATCCATCTTGATTAAATAATTTCCTTGACGCATCTAATATCAACTTTTTCCTCATAGGTTTGTTAACAAGTAAATTTAGTAAACTTGTCCTAAATATAAAAATAAACTAAATTGTAAAAAAAGAAGTTTATGCGTGTTCTTGTAGTCGCAATTGTGTTTATATTGGCTTTATTTCAAAGTCTTTTAGGTTAATTTACTTTACAGTAATATTTTCCATATTCTTTGAAGACTCTATTCTTCAAATACATAAACTACTTCTAAACTATTTAGTCTAATTTTACTATATTTTATCGTTTCATATTTAATTTTCGATTAAAAAAATTAAAGAGCCTCTAACGCTGTTAGATGAGAAAAATTAAAAGCGCCAAAAAACGTTATTAAAAATAAATTTTAGAGGGAATATTAAAATTGAAGCTTTGATCACATGCTTCAATGCAGAAGGAAAATCGAACAAAATAAGGGAGTTATAGAGAGGCTACAGAAACCTCAACTCCATTATTATAATTAAATATTTAACCTAGTTATCTGCCGAATAGTAATTAGGCAATCAGGAGATGTTTTTTAACATTTTTTCGGATATTCACTTACCAAAGGAATAGAAAAATTTGTACTTGAAAGCTGCAATGAAATATTGTGACATACAAAATGTAAGTTCTGTTTTTTTTAATAAAAAGATAGCCCAATGCGAAAGCAGAGTATAAACCCCGAGTAAAGCGAGTATTAAAAAAATCACAAAAATAATTAGTTTTTAAGAATGACTGTGAAATTTAACCTTAAGATATTCTTCCCCAAGTAATTTTTCCACCAGATGTACGCTCTAATATCTCGTAAATTATTTGATTCTTAGGATCAATCAAATCAGGATCAGCTTCAAGTATTTCTAACGCTTTTGCACGAGCAAAACTTACAATTTTCCCGTCCTGAACGATATTCGCTATTTTCATTTCCATTAAACCACTCTGCTGAGTACCCTCAATATTTCCAGGACCTCTTAATTTCATATCAACTTCACTAAGTTCAAACCCATCATTCGTTCGAACCATTGTTTCCATTCGGGTTTTACTTTCCTTACTTAACTTATATCCTGTCATTAGCATACAAAACGACTGCTCTCTACCTCTACCCACTCGTCCCCTTAATTGATGTAACTGGCTTAACCCAAAACGCTCTGCACTCTCAATCACCATTACAGATGCATTTGGCACATTAACTCCAACTTCAATCACTGTAGTAGCGACCATAATTTGAGTTTTCCCTTGAGCAAACTGCTGCATCTCAAAATCTTTATCAGCAGACTTCATTCGTCCATGTACAATGCTTAACTGATAAGTTGGTTTTGGAAAATACCTTGACATACTTTCATAACCATCCATTAAATCTTTATAATCCATATTTTCGGATTCTTCAATTAATGGATAAACAACATAAACCTGCCTACCTAAATCAATTTGCTGCTTCATAAAGCTTAAGACCCTAATCCGCTGACTATCTTTAAAATGTCTCGTAACAATTGGTTTTCTACCAGGAGGAAGTTCATCAATTACAGAGGTATCCAAATCGCCATATAAAGTCATTGCTAAAGTTCGAGGAATTGGTGTAGCCGTCATAACCAAAATATGAGGCGGTGTTGTGTTTTTTTTCCACAATTTAGAGCGTTGTGCAACACCAAAACGATGCTGTTCATCAATTACAGCTAGTGCTAAATTTTTAAACTTCACCTTATCCTCAATCAAGGCATGCGTTCCAATCAGAATTTTGAGTTCACCCGATTCTAACTTCTCATGAATCTCTCTCCTCTCTTTAGTTTTGGAGGATCCAGTAAGCAACTTCACCTCTATACCTAAAGGAGCAACTAATTCTTGAATTCCAATATGATGTTGCTGAGCTAAGATTTCGGTAGGCGCCATCAAGCAAGTCTGAAAACCATTATCAATAGCTAACAGCATCGACATAAGCGCTACTAAAGTTTTACCACTTCCAACATCTCCCTGAATTAATCGGTTCATGTGGTAGCCAGAAGCAACATCTCTTCTCACATCTTTTATTACACGCTTTTGAGCCCCTGTTAAATCGAAGGGAAGTATTTCATTATACAATTTATTAAAACTTGCTCCAACCTCTTTAAATACAGCACCTCTAAATTTCTTTTTATTGGCAACTTTAGATTTTAATATTCTCATTTGAACATAAAACAATTCGTCAAATTTCAAACGACCTTTTGCTTTATTGATGATCTCATTATTTTCGGGCTGATGTATTTCAAGGAAAGCACGATCGCGAGACATTAGTTTATAGGCTTGAATTAAATAATCAGGCAATGATTCCTCAACCTTACCCTTGACCTCAACTAATAAATTATCCATCAACTTACCAATTCCTTTTGAGTCAAGGTATCTAACTTTTAATTTTTCTGTTGAAGGATATATAGCTTGTAATCCTTTTTGCCCTTTTTTATTCCATTCTACAACAGGTATTATCTCAGGATGAGAAACATTAAATCGATTATTAAATAAGGTCGGCTTACCAAAAACCACATATTCCAATCCTGGTTTTAAAGTTGGTTTAACATACTTAATTCCTTTAAACCAAATCAATTCAATCAAGCCAGTATCATCACGCAACCGCGCAATTAGTCTTGATTTTTTTCCACCGCCTACTTCTTCAATATTCACCAATTTTCCTCTGATTTGAATATTTTGAATTTCAGGATGTAAGTCTCCAATTTTATAAAACTGAGACCGATCAACATATCTAATTGGATAGTGTTCGATCAAATTCAACCATGTATAAATGCCCAATTCTTTTTTAAGGAGCTCAGCCTTTGCAGGTCCAACTCCCTTTAAAAACTCAATTGGTGTATTTAATATAGAATCTTTGATAATTGTAATTTAAGAAGTTTCTATTGAATTTCTTCAGCTATTGCCGAATATATTACCTCCTGAATATCAGTTCGGATATTCATTCTTATTATTTTTTTATTCTCCGCATCGGGGTAAACTCTATTTGATAAAAAAACATATACAATTTCCTTATCGGGGTCAGCCCAAACGAGCGTTCCCGTAAAACCAGAATGCCCAAAACTTTGATCACTAACACATCCACAAGTAGGCCCATGACCGTCCGGAGACGGCTTATCAAATCCAGCACCTCTGCGGTTTTCTTCATTCGGAAACTGGGTTCTGGTAAAATCAGCAACTACTGCACTATCAATAAATCGTTCACCACCATATTCACCATTATTCAAATACATTTGAAACATTTTCGCCAAATCATTTGCATTGGAAAACAAACCAGCATGCCCTGCAACCCCACCCAACATAGCAGCTCCCGGATCATGAACGGTTCCATGAACTAACTTTTTACGAAAGTGCATATCATTTTCTGTAGGAGCAATTCTTGATTTATCAAACTTTTTTAATGGATTGTATGTTAGCGTAGTTGCCCCTAACGGCTTGTAAAACAAAGAGTCTGAAAGAACGTCAAGTGTTTTTCCTGTATGTTTTTCAATAATGTCTTTGTAAAAATAATAACCTAAATCACTGTATCTATAATCGTGTTTTTTATGGATCCCATGCGTTGTGATCCATTTTTGAATAGAATCTTTATACTCCCCCCTCGTGTACAACCCATCAGTCACTTTACTTGGGAATTCAACAGACTGAGTATGGCTGTATGCGTCAAAGTTCAACCGACCTCGATTCATCGTCTTTTTATAAAACGGAATCCACGACACTAGCCCCGCATTGTGCGCTAGCATTCTTCTTAAATTCATATTAATGTAAGATGTCGAATCTACATAACCTAAGTAGTCACATAAGTTATAATCTAAATTCACATCTCCATTCTCAACTAACTTCATCAAATTTGGTACCGATGCAGTTACTTTTGTAATGGATGCTAAATCATAAATATCGTCTTTCTTAACTGCTTTTTTCTTTTCATAGGTGTGATGTCCAAACGATTTATTGTAAATCACATTACCTCGTCGAGCGACAAACACCTGACATCCAGGAAAAGCTTTTTCTTCAATACCTTTTAAAACGATCGAATCAATTTGCTGTAAATCAACTGGATTGAATCCTTCCTCAATTGGAATTGAATACTTTAATCTATTTTTTTTTGTATCAATTCCATCTCCAGCTTTAAACTGATCTGAAGCTGTAATCGGTAATTTACCTTTAGAATCTATTCCACCAAAAATCAATTGCGCTGTATACTCTTGAGATAACAATGCATTTTCATACGCCATAATTACACCGTCAGCCTTACCAATTTCAGGATATACTCCTAATGAATATGGATTAGCAAACACACTAACAATTGTTGGATGAAGCGTTGTAATATTATTTAAGACATTAATCATTTGTTTAGTTATTCCAAACTTTTTACGAGGAGAACGACTACCTCCATGTATACCAACTAATGTTAAATTGTAAGGCTTTAAATCATTAATCAATTTAGCAACCTCTTCTTTTGAAGCTTTTTCCGAAATTGTAAAGTGTTTTATTGTTGCATAATTAGAAAGCATTTTCTGGAAAGGAGACTCCTTTGTAACGCCAATACTTACACTTGCTAGTTTTAATTTAGACAATCCCTTTAATGGAATTTTATTCCCTCCATTTTTCAATAATGTCACAGAATTCTCCACTAATTTCCTTCTAATTAATTGTGCTTCAGAAGAATTCAATTGCTCAATTAAACTGTCTGTACATAAAGGCATAAATTCATCCAAACCAATCCATTTCTTTAACTGAATTACCTTTTTAACTCTTGAGGTTATTTCAGCCTCTGTAATCGTTCCTTTCCCTACTGCTTTAACAATGTAATCAATTGCCTTCCCTACATCTTGAGAAAACAACAAAATATCGTTCCCTGCCAATAGCGCGAGTAAATCAACTTCCCCAGTTTCATAATACTTACTTACACCGTGCATATTTAATGCATCAGTAAAAGCCAAACCTTGAAACTTTAATGAATCTTTTAATAAGCCTTGTACAATTTTAGGAGATAATGTTGACGCTCTATTTTTAGTATTATCCAAAGAAGGAATATATAAATGAGCAACCATTACGCTTCCCATTCCGCTATCAATTAACGCTTTAAAAGGATACAATTCAATTTCCTTAATTCGCTCTGCTGAATGCTTAATTACAGGTAATCCTAAATGAGAATCAACATCGGTATCTCCATGACCCGGAAAATGCTTAGCACAAGCTAGAATTCGATTATCTTGCATTCCTTTCATATACGCCTGAGATAACCGCGTTACATTCTCTTTTACCTCACCAAAAGATCTTGAATTAATTACCGGATTGTTTGGATTTACGTTAATATCAACTACAGGTGCAAAGTTAACATGAACTCCAGTTAAAGAACATTGCTTAGCAATTTCAACTCCCATATCATAAACCAAGGATTCATCTTGAATTGCTCCTAATAACATTTGACGCGGAAATCTAATTACCGAATCTAATCGCATTCTCACACCCCATTCCCCATCAATAGAAGTTAATAATGGAACTTTAGACCTAGCCATTAATCTATTGTGAGCATTCACCTGGCTAACCGGACCACCTTGCATGTAGATTAATCCACCTATACCGAAATCATCAACCAATTTTTCAATTTTCATTAATTCTGCTTCTCCATTTTTTGTATAAACAGGATACATGATTAACTGAGCGATTTTTTGTTCTAGCGTTAATAAACTTACAATTGAATCAACCCACGGATCTTCAATTTTTATAAAATCAGGAACTTTCACCTTTTTTACTGGCTCAATTTGTTCATTATCAACAAACGAACCTAATCCTATTGCAATAACTGCTAAAATTAAAAGAGAATATATTTTTTGCATAATAATGTGTGCTACTTGATTATTAAAAATATCAATTGACTTAATACAAAATCAGTTCCAAATCAAAAATGTATTCACAAATTATCGTTAACGAAGGCCGTGTTAATTCTTAACGCAATCAGTAGCATTGTTACGCCCTTTTTTATGACGTCGTTTACACCCTGGTTTTCTCGTCATGAAATAACGAATATTGAAATACGCATCAGTTCCATAAAAATCAGCTATACCAAACATACTTAAAAGCTTGTCTGTACCAAATGTTAAGTAACCAAATCGAATGGCTAAGCCCATTCTAAAATCTTGATAATTGTAAGCAGATGCAACTAAGGATCCTTCAAACCACTTTCTTTGATACCTTCCAGACATTGCTAGAACGTGCGGTCTTTTAACACCAAATGCATTTCTTCTAAAAAAGCCATGCATGTATTGTCCGCTTATAAAGAAGTTGTTTTCTAAATTATAGTCTACTTGAATGTTTAACGCAGCTGGTGTTAACATTCTAAATTCATCTGTTTTGGTTATGTTTGTGAAATTATCAATCGCAAAATCTCCGAAATTATCAAACGTTAATGAATTTGCGTCCAAAGCAACTTGAGTTGGATCAGTCTCAATATCAATTCGTGATGCTTGCTTATTAAAGTTGATTAACCCCAAATCAATAATCGCAGCAGCAATTTTCAACTTATAATCATAGTTCTCACAAGCCGAAGACTTCGAGAACGGTTCGTAATGAGTTACATTGTGTAAGGTCTTTTTGTACACATACCCTAAATCAACTGCAAATCCACTTCCCGCTGAAAGCTTTCCTGAATCACCAACTCCATAAGCTACTGAACCATCGAATTTAAAGAAGTCTGTTGTTGAAGGATCTGAAACATTAAATTCTAATTCATCCACCTTTACACCTGCGCCAGTTATTCCCATTAAATATTTAGCAGTAATTCCTAAAGCCATAGATTTATGAGCAAAATGATAAAACATATTAGAATACGAAACGCTTATATCTGTAAAAGCAGTTTGATTCATAAACATCTTCTTAGTATTCAAAGTCTCACCATAGTAATCTTCAAATCGACCTGTACCATCTTTTATTAATTTCCCAACAGAAGTTGAAACTCGTCTAAAATCAAAATAGGTTCTTGTTCTGACTCCAAAAGCAAAACCATGTTCTTTATATTGAAAAGCGCCCGAAATTAATTGAACATCGGCATCTTGAAACCCTTGCTTTAAGTTTCCATTTGTATTAAACTGAAAATCTGGCCATTCCTCCGCTAAAACAATATTCTTCATAAAACTAAATTGAGTTCCTTTTTGAAATAGGTAGTCGTTATAAACAAATACCCCAGCTCCTATTAAATTGAAATCAAAGTAGGTTTTGTTATCTAGCGTATTGGTTGGATTATGAAGGAAGGTTTTTGTTGGAGCATAATTAGAATGTGCTATTCCATATTCATCCTGAGAAAACCCCAATTGAGAAGATAAAACAAACACTAAAACCACACAAATTCTACACACTGCGTAAAATTATAAAATGAAAATTAATTATCACGACCGTTAAACACATAATTACTAACAATAATTTTTCCGAAATATTTCAACTGGACAAAACCTTTTTACATTTTCACAGTCTAACACATTAGAATCTTATATATTTAAGCATATGAAATACTTTAGACTATTTAAAAACACCTTTTCAATAACAGCCATTAGTCTATTCTTAAGCAGTTGTACACAAACAATCGATGAAGACGTAGAATTAGATCTCGACACTAAGATTGTAGCCAACGACACCGAAGTTGAACTAATTTTAATTGATTTTGAAAACATTGCTGATCAGGCCGAAATTAACGATTTCGTAACAAAGAAAACCTATGAATTAAATGACCTATTAACCGATTGTGGATCGGTAACTAAGGATACAATTCCTGGTGATAACTTTGATTCATTGAAAATCACAGTTGACTTTGGAGTCGAAAACTGTTTAGGTTTGGACGGAAGAAAAAGGAATGGCAAAATTGAAATACTTTCAATTTATAATAATGCATCAGGCTTACGAAGAGTAAGAAAAATAAACTCCGCTAATTTCAGCGTAAATAACAACTCAATATACGTATCCAAATCATTTGTTTATGATAATCAAAACGATCAAAACCAACACAAATGGGCCGAAACATCTAGAATTGGAATAAAGTATACGAATGGCGACACTTTACACAAAGAGATACAAAGAACCCACACATTAATTAAAGGTGCAGAAACTATCGCTGATTTTTCGGATAACGAATGGACAATTTCTACTTCTGGAAATGGGTTGAGAACTGATGGATTAACCTATCATTCTGAATCAGCAGAAAACAAACTAATGATTTATAAAAGCACTTGTGAATTCATCGTTAGTGGTGTAGTGCACTATACTGTAGATGGAGGACATAACATATCAATAGACTATGGAAATGGGGATTGCGACAATAGAGCTACAGCAAAATCTCAAGGAGAAACATGGGATGTGTTTTTAAATTAAAAAAAGCACGTTTTTAAACGCGCGTTTTTTAATTTAAATGTAAATCTCACCTTTTAGGAATAATACACCTCGACCTAAAATCTTAACTCGATCACCAATTAATTCACAAGACAATTCACCTCCACGTTGAGAAATTTGCTTTGCTGTCAAAATAGACTTCCCTAAAACAGTTGACCAATAAGGCGTTAATTTAGTATGCGCACTCCCAGTAACAGGATCTTCATCAATTCCCGCAGCTGGAGCGAAAAACCGAGAAACAAAATCAAACTTTTCACCTTCAGCTGTAGCTATTAAACCTCTAGATTTGATCTTCTTTAACTCTGAAAAATTTGGTTTTAAATCTAGAATCTCTTGTTCATTATTAAACACGAAAAGATAATCGTTACCACATTTATGTGCGGACTTTATTCCTTCACCTATAAAACTAGCCCATTTAGGAATATCTATTTCTACAGATAAAGTTATTGGAAAGTCCAACGTAAACTCAGTACCGTTAGCCTCTACGAACAACGCACCACTTTTGCACTTAAATCGAATCGATCCACCCTCTACCTCTTCTCTATATTTAATAACAAATGCAGTAGCAAGTGTCGCGTGTCCGCAAAGTTCAACCTCAACGGTTGGTGTAAACCATCGAATATAAAACCCGTCACCCTCTGGAACATAAAAGGCAGTCTCCGATAAATTATTCTCAGCTGCAATATCTTGCATTAAATTATCCGGCAACCATTCCTTTAAAGGAACAACCATAGCCGGATTCCCTTTGAACAGCTCAGATGTAAAGGCATCAATTTGGTAGATTTCTAATCTCATGATTCTAAAATAAAAAACTTGTTGATTACAACGTTAAATTGTGAATAAAAACAAAATTGAGTTAAGAAAACTCTATTCCATCAAAAGTTTGTGTCAAAAAAAACCAACCCTTAAAAGGGCTGGTATAAATAAGCTTAAAATAAACGAAAATAAA
>TARA_B110000091_G_scaffold117562_1_pt1 | contig 44960 bp, 36 predicted proteins | sample TARA_B110000091 | Tara Oceans TARA_B110000091 (sample SAMEA4397278) | marine metagenome | biome: Polar Biome; feature: [DCM] deep chlorophyll maximum layer (ENVO:01000326); material: water (ENVO:00002006), including particulate matter (ENVO:01000060) such as... | depth 35 m
TTTTAGCAATATACAATGCAGCAGACTATTTTTAATATTAATTCTGATTTAGAATTTGAAAGAGCAGCACTTGAAGTTTTTAAACATCAAGCAAAAAGTTGTGCTGTTTATGCTGATTTTTTAAGATTTTTAAATGTAGATGTTGCTTCAGTTACTTCGATAAAAAAAATACCTTTCTTGCCAATTCAATTCTTTAAATCTCATCAAATCATCACATCTAAAAGGGATGTTGAACGGGTGTTTTTGAGTAGCGGCACAGGAGGTACTCAAAGCCAGCATTTTGTAACGGATATTTCTTTATATGAAGAAAGTTATAGAAAAGGATTTCAACACTTTTATAGAAATATTGAAGACTATACTGTCTTGGCATTACTACCAAGTTATATGCAGCGGAATGGCTCTTCACTTATTTATATGGTTGATGATTTAATCAAAAAAAGCAAGAATATAGAAAGTGGATTTTTTTTAGAAAACACGCAAAAAATGACTAAAACCATTCAAAACCACTCAAAAAACGACAAAAAACTTCTCATTTTAGGAGTTTCTTACGCGCTATTAGATTTAGTTGAATCCCAAAAATTTGATTTAAAAGAGGCTGTTATTATGGAAACTGGCGGAATGAAAGGCAGAAGAAAAGAATTGGTTCGTCAAGAATTACATCAGATATTATGTGAAGGTTTTGGTGTTGATAACATACATTCAGAATATGGAATGACAGAATTATTGAGTCAAGGATATTCTAAAGGAAACGGTGTTTTTGAAACTCCAAATTGGATGAAAATATTAGTGCGAGATACTGAAGATGCTTTGACATTATTACCCATCGGAAAAACCGGCGGAATTAATGTAATTGATTTAGCAAATATCAATTCTTGTAGTTTTATTGCAACTCAAGATTTAGGGAAAGTATTTGCAAACGGAACTTTCGAAATTATAGGTCGCTTTGACAATTCAGATATTAGAGGGTGTAATTTGATGATTAACTAAAAGAATGAAAATTAAAAGAACTGTTTTAATTGTATTGATTGTGTTTTTTAGTATTGGTTGCGATCAAATTTCTAAAAAAATTGTTAGAAATAGTATAAATAATAATGAAATTATACCTGTTTTGAAAGATTATATTGTTCTTAAAAGGACTGAAAATACTGGTATTGCTTTTGGTTTAGGAACAAATTCATCTATATTTCTAAAAATATTTTATTTCCAGTTTATTCCGATTCTAATACTCTTATTTTTATTTAGAATGATCGTTATTGATACAGAATTTTCTAAGCTAACTATAGCTGGAACTGCTCTTGTAATTGGAGGTGCATTTGGAAACCTTTTAGATCGAATTTTTTATAGATCGGTAACCGACTTTATTCAATTAAATATAGTAGTAAATAAAACTATAATATTTAATATAGCTGACATTTTAGTCCTTTTAGGTATGATTTTGGTTATTATTGACCTTAGTTTCTCTTCTTTTAAGAGAAAAGTCTCATAATTAAACTTTAGAAATCATAGGGCATTTTTGAAAACTCTGATATTAGAAGGCGTAGTATAAAATTATGAGATGGAATTCCGATTGAATGCTTTAATTGGAAACCTGATGAAAATGCTTCTACGATTATTGAAATGATTAGGCACGTTATAGAAGGCGATCATTTATTTCATAAAATAATTGAGAATCGAGGAGACTTAGGAGATTATAAATCACCTTGGAAATATTCAAATTTGAAAAACGAATTAGATTTTTCTGAAATGTATAGAACTGAATTTTTGGACATGATAAAAGCGCTCAAAGAATCTGATTTAGAAAATGTGAGAATTGAAAGAAAAGAGGTAGGGCAAAGTAGAAAACTTGGAGATTATCTAAACCGAATTGCTTATCACGAATCGTTTCACACAGGACAACTGTTGAGTTATTTAAGAACAATTGGTGTTGAACGACCAAATATTTGGGATTAGTTTCTTTTCTAAAATAAATCTAATCACACAACTTTATTAAGCATACCTTCGAAAAAAAACAATATAGATGGAGCAAAAAGTACGATTGGTAGAAAAGCTGTTTTATCAATTAGAGCAAGAAAGTATTCAGTTTCAAGAAGTATCAGGAATGAGTTGTGTTTCTGGTTGTGGAAAATGTTGTACATATCCAGATATAGAAGCGTCTCCAATTGAGTTTTTGCCTTGGGCTTTTCATCTTTTTTTAAACGGTGAAGCTGAGAAAACACTCAAAACACTTAATGAATCTCAAAGTTTAACGTGTATAATTTTCAAACCTTCATCTATTACTAATGGTGGTCGTTGCAGCGATTATAAATACCGAGGTTTAATTTGTCGGTTATTTGGATTTGCAGCCAGTACCGATAAATATGGAAAGTTGAGATTGGCGACGTGTAAAATTATAAAAGAAGGTCAGACTGACAAATACAATTCTACTGCCGAAGCAATTACAAAAGGTTTGAATGTGCCCATATTTACAGCGTATTACATGCAATTAAATCAAATTGATTTTCGTTTAGGAAACATCATGTTGCCAGTAAATAAAGCGCTAAAAATGGCTTTGGAAGAAGTTTTGCAATATTATGCGTACAGACCTTTTCCTGATGTTGAAAAAAGTGATTCTAAAACAAAACCCTAAAAAACGAATACTTGCACCTTATCAGTGGTAGTGTTAAGCTGATGAATGAACTTCAAATTAAGTGGAGTAATTAAGTTTAGACTTATAGCGGTAATTTTTACAGATATTACACTTTAATATTCAAAGAGAATATGAAGCCGTATGGTTTTTAGTAAGAGTAATTTCTTCTAGAAGACCACACGACTCTTTTACTTGTTTTAAAGTTAGAGAAAAATACATTTACTTTTGATGTTGTTACTGTACTGTTTGATTGAGTTTTCATAATTTTATGTTTTTAATTATTATTTATACTGCAAATGTGCAATAGAAATTAAGTTTGGAAAATTAAAGAGGATTGAACTGTTGTTTTTTTATGATGAATTGATTAATCACACCTTTTTCAATCATTCTAAGAGTTATATTTTATTAATAATCTTTTTAATTTGGCTTATTGAATGATTAGTTTTTTGTAATTAATAGAAAATTAATGCGGAACTCTAATAAAAAGAATTCAACCGAATTTCGGAAAGAATAAAAGCCAGTCGCCAACAGCGTCTATAATTAATTGCTAGTTCTGTGTATACTCTTAAAATCTTAGCGGATTTTCCACTGGTTCGATTTCTTTTACTAACTTAGTTCCAGACACTGCAACTAAAAATACACAAACAAGTATGCAAGTAACAAACACAAGATTATATTGAAGCAAGAAATTAGTATATTAGGATGTGGTTGGCTGGGAATGGCCTTGGCTTTTGAATTAATAAACAAAGGCTATGCTGTTAAAGGTTCTGCTACTTCAAACAAGAATTTTGACAAATTAAAATCTAAATTGGTTACGCCATTTATCATAGATATTAAACAAAGAGAAAATAATACTTCGAATTTTTTAGTATCTGATATTTTAATTATTTCTATAACATCAAAGAGCATAGACGATTTTAAAAATTTCATATTTCAAATCGAAAATTCCAAAGTAAGAAAGGTAATATTGATTAGTTCAACTTCTGTTTACCCAAACTCTAATGGGATTATTACAGAGGATTCTTCTATTAAAATATCAGCTCTAACTGAAATAGAACATTTATTTAGAAATAATAAGAGATTCCAATCAACAATTATACGATTTGGGGGATTATTTGGCTATGATAGGCAACCTGGTAATTTCATTAAAGTAGGTAAAAAAATAGAAAACCCTGAGGGTTATATAAATTTCATACATAGAGATGATTGTAATCAAATTATAGAAAAAATTATAGAAAACAATACTTGGAATAAAACCCTAAATGCCTGTGCAGATTCACACCCAAAGAGAAGAGATTTCTATAAAAAAGAATTTAAAAAAACAGGAAGACCAGAGCCCGTATTCAATGAAAAATCCTTGAACGCATATAAAATCGTAAGTAGTGAAAAATTAAAAACTTTGCTTGATTATAAATTTAAATACTCGGACCTTATGAATTATTAATAAAATAAGCGAGCATTCAACATAGTATTTAATTTATTACTAATTCCAGTTTCCATATGAAAAGTAAGTTGGAATTTTCTATCTGTGATTTGTTTATTAAATTAGTTGCTTAAACACATAACTAATCATACACAACACTTTAGCCAAAAGTAAAAAACATGAAAAAAGAAAGCAAATTAACTGTAGCAATAGTATTAGGAATCACAATCGGAACTTCAGTAGGAGTCGCAACCGGTAATCTAGGGTTGTGGATTGGTGTTGGAGTAGCAATAGGTGTTGGGGTTGGAACTTCCTTAATGAAGCAAGAAAACAAAGACAAAGGAGTTGACTCCAATAAAAGTAACTGATGAACCTTATATAAGGCAATAAACAGAATAGTAAAACTACACTACTTTCAGTAAAAAACAACTCTTTTCACCTCTTTGTAATAGCACAAAATCTTCTTTAACTTTGTTTTGGTTAGATTTTAAAAACAACTTGCCATATTCTTTTTGAGAAATTAAAATTTATTCTTAACATACAATTATCATATAATTCAAAAATATTTCTCTAGTTTTGCATTTAGTTTTTTAAACAGCATGAATTATAAAAAACAGATTGGTAAAAGTATATCCGCATTATTGCTCTTAGTAGCTTTAATGTTACCAACTGCTGTTCAATTTATTCATACGCTTGAAGGCCATGAAGAAGTTACTTGTTCAGACCATACGTCACATATTCATAAGACTATTATAAAATGTGAGGTATGTAGTTTTTATTTAGCATCTTTTAATTACGATACTGCTGAATATCCTGATTTATTACTTCCAGTTATTATTCAAAAGAAGGAAGTAAACTTTGCTTCACTTCTACCGCATTCTTTCATAATAACCAATACACAACTTAGAGGCCCGCCATTTTTTTCTTAATATATAAATCTATTTTTATTATGTTAATTAAGAAATTTTATGAGCAAATATGCACTGTTAATACTGCTATTTAGTTGTATTACATCTATATCACAAAACTGTGAAAGCAGACTTTCTGGTTCGGTAACAGACCTACATGACGGATCAACACTTGTTGAAGCGATAATTATAGTTGTAGGTTCAGAACAATTCGTTCAGACCAATATTGAAGGTAAATTTACCATTTCAAACTTGTGTGAAGGTACTTATAAAGTACAAGTATCACATGAGGATTGTTTGACCAAAGGCTTTACTGTTGAAGTATCAGGAAATACAATCATAAACTTTAATTTAGAACATCATTTAGAGGAGTTGAACCAAATCATCATTCAAGGAAACGTTTATAATGATAAATCTAAAACAACTCTAGAAAGTACAATTTCTAAAGATGAATTAGAGAACTTTAGTAGCGGAACCCTTGGTGATGCTCTTAACAGCTTGAGCGGTGTATCTTCATTGAATACTGGAAATACGGTTGTTAAACCATTGATTAATGGGCTTCACAGTAGTCGTGTTGTCATTATAAACAATGGTGTGAGAATGGAAGATCAAGAATGGGGTGCAGAGCACGCTCCAAATATTGATATCAATTCAGTTGGGAACCTTACATTAATAAAAGGAGCAGGAGCATTGCAGTATAGTGGTGATGCTGTTGGAGGTTTAATCATCGCTGAATCTACTAAAGTTCCAGTAAAAGATAGTATTTATGGTAAAACTTTATTAACAGGAGCGTCAAATGGACGAGGTTCTGTTATTACATCTCAATTGACTAAAAGTTATCAAAGTGGTTGGTACGGAACAGTTCAAGGAACATTGAAGCGTTTTGGAGACTTTGAAGCGCCAGATTATGTCTTGAGTAATACAGGAGTTTTTGAACGCAATGCTTCTTTACAGGTAGGACTTAATCGTTTTGATTATGGCTTTGATGTATATTATTCATTCTTTAAAAACGAAATAGGAATTTTAAGAGGTTCGCATTTAGGAGGTGCTGGAGATCAAGTTCGTGCTATAGGTAGTGATGTGCCCTTGATAATAAATGATTTTACTTATGATATTGACGAACCTAAACAAGATGTTACGCATCAGTTGGCTAGAATAAAAGGGTTTAAAAAGCTTGAAGGTTTTGGGAAACTGAGTTTGCAATATGATTTTCAACGTAATAATCGTTTAGAATTTGATATAAGACGGGGTAATGATCGTGGTGACGCATCAGTAGATCTAGAATTAGATACGCATACTTTACTGGTTGATTTGGATGCATCTTTGACAGATGCAATTAAATTAAAAACAGGAGTAATGGCTGGTTATCAAGACAATTTTGCGAATCCAAATACTGGAGTGCGTAGATTGATTCCAGATTATGACAAATATGATTTGGGAATATATGCTATTGTTGATTATCAATTTAATGATGACTTGACTCTAGAAGCAGGAGCACGTTTTGATTATACACATATGGATGTTTTTAAGTTCTATCGTACTTCTTTTTGGGAGTTACGAAATTATGATGAATTGCTTCCAGAAATTGTAGTTGAAGAATTAGTTAATCAGGTTTTGACAAATCCTAAGTTGAATTTTAATAATGTTTCAGCAACTTTAGGAGCAACATATGAATTTGATGAAGAAAATAAACTGTTTTTTAATTACTCATTAGCATCAAGAGCGCCAAATCCTTCAGAACTTTTTAGTGAAGGATTGCATCATTCTGCTTCACGTATTGAACTTGGAGATTTAACCTTTAATTCAGAAATTGGTCATAAAATTGGATTAACGTTTCAGCATGAGAATGAAAAGTTTAGTTTTTCAATAAATCCTTTTATAAATACAATTAATGATTTTATTGTTATTGAACCAACTTCAGTTCAACAAACGTTAAGGAGTAATTTTCAAGTTTGGGAATACAGGCAAACTGATGCACAGCTGTTGGGAGTTGATATAGATGCATCATATGTATTTAATAAAAATTTCCAATACAATCATCAGTTATCAATTGTTAAAGGATATGACCGAACATTTGATGAACCTTTAATAAGTATGCCTCCTGTAAATACGAAAAACGAAATTGTATATCAAAATTCAAAGTTGAACAATTTGCGCTTGTCTTTGCAAAGTGAGTATGTATTCCGTCAAAATGAATATCCTGACAATAATTTTGAAGTTTATATTCCTACAACTGAGACATATGAAACTATCGATGTAAGTACACCTCCAGACGCATACCATTTGCTCAATTTTAATTCAAGTATAGATTTTAACATAAACAAACAATCAAATTTAACTGTAGGATTTGGAGTTACGAATGTATTCAACACTTCCTACCGAAATTACCTAAACCGCTTACGCTACTATGCAGACGATTTGGGCAGAAATTATTTATTAAATATTAAATTCAATTATTAAACTTAAAACAAGAACAAATGAAAAAAGTAAATTTTTTAAACCTTAGACAAATGAAAAAAATGAAATTTATAGCAATGGCTATATTTGCAACAGTAGTATTAACATCATGTGATGACGATGATACACCAGAAGCAGTAAACGAAGAAGAAGTGATTACCACAATGACTGTAACTCTTACCCCAAGTACAGGAGGAACAGCAGTGACTTTACAAACACAAGATTTGGATGGTGAAGGTCCAAACGCACCTGTTGTTACAGTTTCCGGGAATTTAACATCTGGAGTTGTTTATAACGGAGTTATTGTGCTTCTTAATGAGACTGAAAGTCCCGCTGAAAATATTACAGAAGAAGTTGAAGAAGAAGATGATGATCATCAATTTTTCTATACGATTGGAACTGGTTTAAACGCAACAACTACATATTCTAACTTTGATGGAAATGGAAATAATTTGGGAACTGAATTTGCACTTACTGCAGGAACAGCAAGTTCAGGAAATATAACATTTACATTGAGGCATGAACCAACTAAACCTAATGCAGGTCTTAGTGATGCTGGTGGAGAAACAGATATTGAAGCAACTTTTAGTGTTACAATACAGTAAATTGTAAATTTGAATTAGTTACAATTATTAACAAAAAAGCCCTTTATTAGTTTGTAAAGGGCTTTTTTATTTGAATCAATTTTACTTTTAAGATTTAACAAGTATAAATTTATATTACTTTCAATAAGTAATAACTCTTTTTACCTCTTTGTAATAGCACATAAGCATCGGCAATTAAATCATTGGCAGTAATTACGAAATCTTCTTTTACTTTGGTTTTATTTACTGATATTGAGTTTTCTTTTAAGGCTCTTCTTACTTCACCGTTGGACTTTAAAAATTCTGTATCTGCAAATGCAGGTATAATTTCAAATCCGTTTTCAATTTGCTCACGAGAAATTTCTGCTTGAGGCACACCTTCAAATACGTCTAAGAATGTCTGCTCATCCAATGTTTTTAAATCATCAGAAGTAGATTTTCCGAATAAAATATTTGACGCTTTTATAGCGTTTTCATAAGCTTCCTTTCCATGGGTAAGAATGGTAACTTCTTCTCCTATCCTCTTTTGGAGAATTCGCATATGTGGCGCTTCTTGATGCTCAGCAATTAAAACTTCAATCGTTTCTTTATCAAGAAATGTAAAAATCTTAATATACTTTTCAGCATCAGCATCCGAAGAGTTTAACCAATATTGGTAAAACTTATATGGCGATGTTCTCTCGGCATCCAACCAAACATTTCCGCCTTCAGTTTTTCCAAACTTTGTTCCATCGGCTTTTGTAACTAATGGAACCGTAATTGCAAATGCTTTTCCTTGTGCTTTTCTTCTAATTAATTCAGTTCCTGTGGTGATATTTCCCCATTGATCAGAACCTCCCATTTGTAACAAACAGTTTTTCTCTTTGTATAAATGGTAAAAGTCATAACCTTGAAATAATTGGTATGTAAATTCAGTAAAACTCATTCCATCAGTATTTTCTCCTGAAATTCGTTTTTTTACCGAATCTTTTGCCATCATATAGTTTACAGTAAGGTGTTTTCCAGTTTCGCGAACAAAATCAATCAGTGAAATTTCTTTCATCCAATCGTAGTTGTTTACCAATTCTGCACCGTTTTCGGTATCCGAAAAATCTAAAAAACGCTCTAATTGCGCTTGAACACCTTTTATGTTATGATCTAAAGTTGCTTCGTCTAGCAGATTTCTTTCTGCTGATTTTCCAGATGGATCTCCAACCATTCCCGTTGCTCCACCAACCAATGCAATAGGTTTATGACCGCAGAGTTGAAAGTGCTTTAAAATAAATATTTGCACTAAACTTCCAATATGTAGTGAATCTGCAGTTGGATCAAAACCAATATATGCAGTCGTTTTTTCTTTTGCTAGTTGCTCTTCAGTTCCAGGCATAATGTCGTGTAAAAGTCCACGCCACTTCAATTCTTCAACAAAATTCTTCATTCTAAAAAATTAATTTTGTACAAAGATAAAAATAGCGACATAATTAAGAATGAATAATTAATATTTCTTTACTTTCGTCATATGATATTGGTTACAGGCGGAACAGGATTAGTTGGCACACACTTATTAGCATCACTAACTCAAAAACATCAAAAAATAAGAGCAATTTACCGCAAGAGCAGTAATATAGAGGCTGTAAAGCAAGTTTTTTCTTACTATTTTAAAGATGTTTCTACTCAATTTTTAAAAATTCAATGGGTTGAAGCAGATATTAGAGATGTAACTTCTTTAGAAAATATTTTTCAAGATGTAGATTATGTTTACCATGTTGCGGCATTGGTGTCTTTTAATCCAAAAGATTACCACGCAATGCGTAAGATAAATATTGAGGGCACAGCAAATGTTGTCAATTTTTCTATTGCTGAAAATGTGAAAAAAATCTGTTTTGTAAGTTCTATAGCTGCCATTGATAAAGCGCCTAAAAATGGTGTAATCGATGAAATTGGAGATTGGACAGTTGAAGGAAATAATTATGGTTACGCAATTTCTAAATATGGCGCCGAAATGGAAGTGTGGCGAGGAACTCAAGAAGGTTTAGATGCTGTAATTGTTAATCCTGGAATTATATTAGGGTCTGGTTGTTGGAATACCAGTTCAGGAAAAATATTTACAAATGTTTCTAAAGGATTAAAATTTTATACTGAAGGTGTCACAGGTTATGTTGGGGTTAAAGATGTTGTAAAGTCAATGACTCAATTAATGAATAGTGATATTAAAAACGAACGTTTTATTTTAGTTTCAGAAAATAAGAGTTTAAAGGATATTTTATTTAAAGTTGCTGATGAATTGGGTAAAAAAAGGCCAACTATAAAAGTGACGAAATTGTTAAGTGAAATTGCCTGGAGAATTTTATCAGTTGCTAAACTTATTGGAATTCAACCAACTCTTACTAAACAAACAGCAAGTTCTATTCATAATAAATTCTATTTTTCTAACGCTAAAATTAAAGAAGCAGTAGGAATTGAATTTGAACCGATTGATGAAGTGATAAAGGAGGCTTGTGATAATTTTAAAAAAGAAACTACCTAACAATAGGCATTGTATCCTTCACAACGTTTCTTTTCTTATTTAGCCCGCCAATTTCATCTTTTAATTCAGTTTTATTAGAATTAATCGCGGAATCTTGTTTTTTACGAATGTCTTCATATTCTTTCTTCATTGCCTGAATTTTACTTTTTGTTTTTCTCAAAACCTTATTAAATTCATCAATATTGGTCATGTAATAAAAATTACTTTCAGCAAAACGAGCGCTATCAATTTTATGTTTTTCATACACAAGATGCATATATTCTACGCTCTTATTTCCATCAATATTTTTGATAGATTTTGCTCCTAAAGCAAGTTGCATATCTACAAGAATTTCCACCATTTCATCTCTAGGAATTAAATTCTCTGGCTTTTTATAAATAGTATTACTAGTACAAGAAAGTGTAAAAACTGAAATTAAAAATATGTAAACAAACTGTTTCATTATCTGTTAAACGTTATGCGTTTCCCTTTAATTGTATCGTTAAATTTTCCTTGATCATACATCAAGTGTCCATTTACAAATGTACGCGATATTTTTGATTGAAAAGTAGTCCCTTCAAATGGAGACCATCCGCATTTATATAAAACGTTTTCTCTAGTTACAGTCCATGGACTGTTTGTGTCTACCAAAACTAAATCTGCATAATATCCTTTTTTGATATATCCACGCTTTTCAATTTGAAATAATTTAGCAGGATTATGACACATTTTTTCCACTATTTTTTCAATAGTTATTTCACCTTCTTTACACTTGTTTAATAGTGCTGGTAAAGCATGTTGTACAAGGGGACCACCACTTGGCGCAGAGGCATACTTATTATTTTTTTCTTCTAGAGTGTGTGGAGCATGATCAGTAGCGATAACATCAATCCTGTCGTCTAGTAATGCTTTCCAAAGACCTTCTCTATCACTTTTAGTTTTTACAGCAGGATTCCATTTGATATGTGTTCCTTTTTCTGCATAATCAGAATCATCAAACCATAAATGATGTATACACACTTCAGCAGTAATTTTCTTTTCTTCTAATGGAATATCATTTCTGAAAAGGTTTGTTTCTTTTGCTGTTGAAAGATGAAACACATGTAATCTAGCCCCTGTTTTTTTAGCAAGTTCTATTGCTTTTGAAGATGATAAATAGCACGCTTCTTCACTTCTTATTATTGGATGTAATTCAATTGGAATATCCTCTCCGTAAATTGCTTTTTGCTCTTCTAAATTTTTTTTAACCGTTGCTTCATCTTCACAATGTACTGCAATTAGCATATCTGTAGAAGAAAATATTTTTTCTAAAACTTGCTCATTATCAACTAACATATTCCCTGTTGACGATCCTAAAAAGAGTTTAATAGCAGCGACTTTTTTAGGATCAGTTTTTAAAAGCTCTTCTAAGTTGTCATTGGTGCCTCCAAACATAAATGAGAAGTTTGCATACGAAGTTTTTGCAGCGATTTTAAATTTTTCTTCAAGTAATTCTTGAGTTGTTGCTTGCGGAACAGTATTTGGCATTTCAATAAATGTTGTAATTCCACCAGCAATGGCAGCCCTACTTTCAGTTTCAATGTTTGCTTTATGTGTCAATCCAGGTTCGCGAAAATGAACTTGATCATCTATAAGTCCTGGAATTAAATATTGCTGATTTGCATCAATAACCGTTATGTCTTTTTCATCTAAAGTAATAGAAGAATTAACCTCAACAATAAATTCACCATCTATCAAAACATCACCTAAGAAAATAGAGTTTTTGTTAACTATTTTAGCGTTTTTTATTAATATTTTACTCATTTTATATTAGAATTAAATAGTATTGAATCTCATTTTTAATACTCCAAAAATTGCCTCAGAAATTATAGACCCATTCATTTTAGATTTTCCACGAACTCTATCAGTAAACGTTATCGGAACTTCTTTAATGGTGAATTTATTTTTCCACGTTTTAAATTTCAGTTCTATCTGAAAAGCGTACCCTATAAACTGAATCTTATCTAAGTCAATTGTTTCAAGTACTTTTCTGTGATAGCAAACAAACCCTCCAGTTGTGTCTTTTACAGGAATTCTAGTAATTATTCTTACATATAGTGACGCAAAATAAGATAGCAACAACCTTTTTTTGTCCCAATTGCTTATTTTTCCTCCCTTAATGTATCTTGAGCCAATAGTCATATCAAAACCATCTTTTGAGCAAGAATTGTATAAAGTTTCAAGTTTGTCTACTGGATGAGAAAAATCGGCATCCATTTCAATAATGTAAGTGTATTTTTTCTCCAGAGCCCATTTAAAACCGTGTATATATGCTGCGCCAAGACCTGTTTTCTTTGCCCTTATTTCAAGAAATAAATGATTAGGAAATTCATTCATTAACTTTTGAACTATCTGATATGTTCCGTCAGAGGAAGTGTCATCAACAACTAAAATGTCAAATTTCTTTTTTTTAGAAAAAACAGCACGAATAATGAGCTCAACATTCTCTTTTTCGTTATAAGTTGGAATAATAATTAAGGTGTTAGACATAAAAATTTATTGAAGCACAAAGATACAGTTTTTTATTACTAATTTTGTGTTGATTATACCGAGAGGATTAGAAATTATGATTTATTTAACGACTTTAGTGATGATTAAAAATGATTGGATACTAGTTTTTTTTATTATTATCTTTTCTTTGCTAGCCATTGTGAAATGGTTATACAAAGAGCGTCTTTTTAATTTAGTAACTATTTATTTTTCAAAAGATTACTTTTTAAAGTACGGTAAAGAAAATCAATTAATTTTTAATTGGTTTAATGCCGTTCTTTTCTTTATTCAATCTGTAATTATTGGTTTTTTGTTTTTAGCATATTGTATTTTTTATAAACCAGAAATTATACAGCAAAATAGTTTGCAATTATTTTTAAAAAGCATCCTTTTCGTGTCGTTATTTTTTCTTGTTAGATATGTTGTTGGAAAGGTTTTAGCAATCATTTTTGAAATAAATAAGCAACATGAACACCTTGCGTTTGCTAAAATTAGTTACTTATACAGTTCTATCTTATTAATCATACCTTTTACGTTTTCCACATTTTATATAAAAACGTATAATTTATTAGCATTTCAATTAACAATTGCCATATTTACTATATTATTGATTATTAGGTACGTAGTTGTTTTTAATAATAATAATAAAACTATATTTTCTCGTTTGTTTTATTTTATATTGTACTTTTGTGCGCTTGAAATAGCGCCTGTTTTATTAGTATTAAAACAGGTTGTTTAATAAAAAGCTTAGTGAAATTGTTTTAAGCAATTTTTCTTAATATGAAAAAACCTTTTAAAGACAGAACACATGAAAGTGAAAACAATCTTGGTCTCTCAGCCAACTCCAAAATCAGAAAGTTCACCTTACTTTGAATTAGCTAGCAAGCAAAAAATAAAAATTGATTTTAGATCTTTTATTCATGTTGAAGGAGCAACATCTAAAGAGATTAGAGTTCAAAAAATTGATTTAAGTAATTATTCAGCAATTATTTTTACCAGTAGAAATGCAGTAGACCATTTTTTTAGAATTTCAGATGAGATGCGTTATACTGTTCCTGATGAGTTAAAGTATTTTTGTGAATCTGAAGCAATTGCATTTTACCTTCAGAAATATGTTGTTTATAGAAAACGCAAAATTTATGTAGGTAAAAAAACGTTTCCTGAACTAATTAAATTAATTAAAAAACATAAGGGCGAAACATTTTTATTGCCATGTTCTGATAAACTGAAGCCATTAATTCCAGAAGAATTAAATGCTTTAGAAATAAACTGGACAAAAGCAGTATTCTATAAAACAGTTGTGAGTGATTTATCTGATTTGGAAGATGTTTTTTATGACATCTTAGTTTTCTTTAGTCCTTCAGGAATAGATTCATTATTTAAAAACTTTCCAAAATTCAAACAGAACGAAACAAGAATTGCTGTGTTTGGAAATTCTACAGTTAGAGCTGCAGAAGAGGCGGGTTTAAAATGTAACATTAAAGTGCCCACTCCAGAAATCCCATCAATGACAATGGCATTAGAGAAGTATATTCTCGATGCAAACAAGAAATAAAAAACTGTTTTAATCTAAAAAGCCGAACAATTTGTTCGGCTTTTTTTATATAAATAATTGTGTATAAATGTCTTCGATTTTGGAAACCATTACAACTTTTATAGCGTAGTTTTTTTTAACAATCTTGTTAAATTTAGAAATAAATATTTTAGTGAAACCGAGTTTTTCGGCCTCCAAAATGCGCTGCTCCACTCTATTTATTGGTCTTATTTCTCCAGAAAGGCCAACTTCAGCTGCAAAACAATATTCCTGTGGTATCGCTTCATCTTCATTAGAAGAAAGGATAGCGCCAATTACAGCTAAATCTATTGCTGGATCATCCACTTTTATTCCACCAGTAATATTTAGAAATACATCTTTCGCTCCTAATCGAAATCCAGCTCTCTTTTCAAGCACAGCAAGTAGCATATTAAGCCTTTTAATATTATAGCCAGTTGAAGATCTTTGTGGAGTTCCATATACAGCAGAACTGACCAATGCCTGCACTTCTATCATTAAGGGTCTTGCGCCTTCTAGTGTTGCTGAAATCGCAGTTCCACTTAATGATTCGTCTTTTTGAGAAATTAATATTTCTGAAGGGTTATCTACTTCTCTTAACCCAATATTTTGCATTTCATAGATCCCTAATTCTGCAGTAGAACCAAAACGATTTTTTTGCGCCCTTAAAATTCTATATGTATGATTTCTATCTCCTTCAAACTGTAAAACAACATCAACCATATGCTCTAAAACTTTTGGACCAGCAATATGCCCGTCTTTTGTAATATGCCCAATTAAAACAACAGGAGTAGCTGTTTCTTTTGCAAACTTTATAAGCTCTGCAGCAGTTTCTCTAATTTGAGAAATACTTCCAGGAGATGCGTCTATTGAATCGGTATAAAGAGTTTGTATCGAATCTATTACAACAACTTCAGGCAAATTTTTCTCAATACTTTTAAAAATATTTTGAGTTTTTGTTTCGTTTAAAATTAGACAATCTTCATTTTTGTTTTGAAGCCTTTCTGCACGCATTTTAATTTGACTTTGGCTTTCTTCACCAGAAACATATAAAACTTTTTTAGAAATTGATAATGCAACCTGTAACAATAAAGTTGATTTTCCAATTCCAGGTTCACCACCTAATAATACCATAGAACCTCTAACTAAGCCACCACCAAGAACACGATCTAATTCATTATTTTTAGTAGGGATTCGGTCCTCGGTGTTTAAAGTGATATCAGCTATATTTAATGCTCTTGACGCTTTTTTCACAGAAGAACCTTGTTTCCAATCACGTTTTTCTTCTTTTTGAATTACCTCCTCAACAATGGTGTTCCATTCATTACAAGAAGTACATTGTCCCAACCATTTTGCATATTGAGAACCACAGTTTTGACAGAAAAAAGTTGTTTTAGTTTTAGCCATAACACAAAGAAAAGGAATTATTTCTCTTTGTTATACATTGGAAGGAATAAAAAAGATAAACCGCCAAAAGTAATAACCATTAATGTTTGTGCTGTCCACATAATCCAGCCAAAAGCATTCGCTGGGTTTTTATCAATTCCATATAAAACAAGTATTCCAGCAACTGCTATTGGGTATACACCTAAACCTCCATTAGTCAACGCCATACTGATGCCGCCAACTACAAAGCCAACTATAATTGCTCCAAAAGGAAGATTGGAAGTTTCTGGAAGGGCAAAGGTTACTGTATAAAACATTACAACATACATTATCCAAATAAACACAGTATGAAAAATAAAAGACCATTTATTTTTCATCTTTAGAATACTTTTAACCCCTTCTAACAAACCGTTAATGAAACTTTTAATTTTTACTGCAAAAGCGTTTTTAGATTTTTTTAAAAAATACAATCCAATGATTCCTAAAGTGCCTAATACTGCTAGAATAGAAAGCGTCTTTACTGGATTAGAATCTTCTTTAATTAAAACACTTTTAATAACATCTGCTTGAATAAAAAAGGCTATTGCAATTATAGAGAGCAACATTATTACATCAGCAATACGTTCAGCAATTATAGTTCCCAGCGATTTTTCAAAAGGAATTTTTTCATATTTAGTTATTGCAGTTGCTCTTGCAACATCTCCAGCTCTTTGAAAAACTAAATTAACCAAATAAGATATTAAAACAGTCATAACAAGGTTAGGGAATTTGGGTTTGTAGCCTAAAGGTTCTATCATAAATTTCCATCGATATGCTCTTGAAAGGTGGCTTAAAACACCACAAATAAGAGATAGTAAAATCCACCAATAATTAGCTGTTTTGAAGGAATTTATAATGTCTTTTTTATCATCTGGAGAAAGTTGAGATGTAAAATATCCAATTAAAAAAACTCCAAAAGCAATTGGAATTATCGTGAAAAGTATTTTTCTGGTTTTTTTATTCAAAATTTTAATCTAAGAAATTAGTTTCTTCATTTAGAAAACAACTGAACGTGTAATTTTTTTATTTTACTACTGTTATTAGAACCCTGTAAAATTAAGTATTTTTTAATTTAATATTATCAATGAGTCTAATTCCACCTGCAAATACTGCAATAAATGCTCTATATTTTTTGTTGTTTTCTTTCTTGGTAATTGTGAGTAAATCCTCCTCACCTGCAATAGTAAAATATTCTAATTCTAAAAGCGGATGTTTTTTAAATTTTTTCTTCACCCATTTTACTACTTCAGTTGGGCTACTTGCTTTGAATTTCTTTTTTGCTTTTTTTAGAGTCTTATAAACAAATGGTGCTGCAATTCTATGATCTTCTGTAAGTCTAGTGTTTCTAGAACTCATAGCAAGACCATCTTTTTCTCTGTATGTTTTACAACCAATTACTCTTAGTGGAATGTCATTTTTTTCAACAAGCTTTTTGACGATTTGTAATTGCTGAAAATCTTTTTCACCAAAAAAACTAAAAGCAGGTTTTACAATCTCAAATAATTTTTTTATTACTGTTCCGACTCCATCAAAATGACCTTTTCGAAACTCCCCTTCCATTTGATGTTCTAATCCATCAAAATTAAATTTTTGACTCTCAATATTTTCACCATACATTTCCACTGGAGTAGGAGTGAAGACAACATCACAATTAACAGATTTTAATAAGGCAAAGTCGTTTTCTAGAGTTCGGGGATATTTTGTTAAATCTTTAGGATTATCAAACTGTGTAGGATTGATAAAAATACTAGCAACAATTATATCACATTTCTCCTGAGCGTTTTTTACCAAAGATAAATGACCCTCATGTAAAGCGCCCATAGTGGGCACTAAACCTATAGTTTTTTTAGTATTAATTGAAGATAAGTGTGTTTGGAGTTTTTTAATATTGTGAAAAACAACCATTTTATTTTTGTTAATTAGTGTTAAAGGCTTGCAAACTTACAGTTTTGCTACTAAAAATTGTATAAATTTTCGTATTTTTGCACTTGAATTAATTTTAGGTTTAGATGAAAGATAAGAGAGTATTATGTGTTTCTTCAGAAGTAGTTCCGTATTTGCCAGATACAGAAATGGCTAGAATGTCATTTGAAACGGCAAGAATGGTGCATGGAAATGGTGGGCAAACAAGGATATTTATGCCTCGTTTTGGTTTAATAAACGAACGAAGACATCAATTACATGAAGTGATACGTCTATCAGGAATGAATATGATTATCAATGATATGGATATGCCATTAATAATTAAAGTAGCTTCTATTCCTAAAGAAAGAATGCAGGTTTATTTTATTGATAATGAAGAGTACTTTAAACGAAAAGCAACCTTTACTGATGACAAAGGGAACTTGTTTGAAGATAATGATGAGCGAATGATATTTTTCGCAAAAGGTGTTGTTGAGACTGTGAAAAAATTAAATTGGGCGCCAGATATTATTCATGTACATGGATGGATGGCAGCATTACTACCAATATATTTAAAAGAGTATTACAAGGATGACGCTTTATTTGCAAATAGCAAAATAGTAACATCTATATACAATAACGAATTTGATGGCACGTTAAATAATGAATTAGTAAGTAAATTAAGTTTTGATAATATTGAAAAATCTGATTCTATTAAAATAGCTAATCATAGTAACCTTCTAAAAATTGCCATAGAAAATTCAGATGCTATCATTACGGGAAGCGAAAACATTGATACCGATTTGGTAGAGTATGCCAAATCATTAGACAAGCCTGTATTGGATTTTTATCCAGAAGATGATTTTAAAGATGCATATATGAATTTTTATCAAACAAAAGTTTTACAATAAAATTACCCTCAATTATGACAACTAAAGTTGTGAAAAAAACAAAACAATTAGCATTGTTTTTAATGATGCTGATAGGAATAATGTCTTGTGAAAAAGATATTGAAAACATTGGAGTTAACCTTGTAGAAAACGGAATTTTTGACACTCAAAAATACAACTCAACAGTAACAGTATATAATCAAAATATACTAAAAAACAGAGGGAGTCAACTGGGGCAATATTTGTTAGGAGTATATGAAAATGAAGACTTCGGACAAGTAGGGGCATCTATCGTTACTCAATTAGCGCCAACTATTGGCATTGATTTCGGTTTAGAGCCTTCAATTGATTCAGTTGTATTAACGATACCTTATCAAGCAACACTAACTTCTGAAGTAAATGAAGCACCTACTTTTGAATTAGATTCGATATGGGGAAATCAAGCGACTCAATTTAATTTGAACGTATATGAATTACAAACGTATTTAAATACTCTTGACCCATTAAACCCATCTGATGAACTTAGTTATTTTACTGATCAAATATATGATTATAATTCAACTGCTCTTTATTCTGGGCTTTTTAAGCCAAGCGCTGAAGATACAATAATGTTTATTGAAAGACCTGAGGTAATAATTGACTTTGCAATACCTTCAGTAAAAGATAGAGATACAATCAGAACATTTGTTAGTAATGTAAATGGTAATTCACAATTAGTTCCAGCAATTAGACTTCCTTTGAATAATGATTTTTTTACAGATAATTTTTTGACTAATCAATCGGCAATGGAAACTACTGACGCTTTTGTGCAGTTTTTTAACGGAATTTACATTGAAGCAACAGTTGCAGGTGACCCAAAATCTTCAATTATGTCATTAAATTTATATAATACAGCAACGAACATAACGATATATTATACAAATACGATTTTAACTGATGAAACTATTTATGACTCTCTAGGAGACCTTGTATCTGAGACTGATATAAATGGAAATGGAAACACAGTAGATACCGATCTTCCTGTGAGAACAAAGCAAACAGCAACATTTAATTTTGATGGAATCACAACTAATAATTATGTTAGAGATTATACTGGCTCTGTAGCGGAGCCAATTTTAGATAATCCGAATACTTTATCAGGTGATGAAAGACTATACCTTCAAGGTGCAGCAGGATCTTTTGCTGTGATAGATTTATTTGCTTTTGACGATATATTAGAATTGAGAAATAACGGTTGGTTGATTAACGAAGCGAGTTTATCTTTTTATGTAGATCAAGAAAATACGGTTGCAGATTTTTCAATTGTGCCAGAAAAATTGTTAGTATATAATTATGATGAGAATGAGCAAATGACAGATATATTTACTGAAGGTTTATCAGCATTTGATGGAAATTTAGAAAGGGATGATGATGATTTACCATATAGATATACCGTTAACATTACAGATTATATTTCTGAGGTGTTAAAATCAGAGAACCCCACTGAAATATCAAAATTAGCTGTCAAAGTCTATAATATTTCTGATATCCCAGCAAGCGGAACAGATACCGAAATCACAAACTTTAGTTGGACACCAAAAGGTGTAGTTGTTCATGGTAATCAATCATTAAACTTAGAAAAAAGATTAAAACTAGAAATTAGCTATACTGAAATCAATTAAAAACAAATGCTATGTGTGGAATTACAGGGTATATAGGTTATAGAGACGCCTACCCAATTATTATTAAAGGTTTACAACGCTTAGAGTATAGAGGTTATGATAGTGCTGGAATCTTACTTTATAATGGAGATGATGTTTCTATTTCAAAGACCAAAGGGAAAGTGTCAGACTTAGAAGAACTAATGAGTGTCGACTCATCTAAACAAGGAAATATAGGTTTTGGTCATACTCGTTGGGCAACACATGGTGTTCCAAATGATATCAATTCTCATCCACATATATCAAATTCTGGAAATTTAGTAATTATTCATAACGGTATTATTGAAAATTATGATGCACTAAAAAAAGAATTAATTAAAAGAAACTACAGTTTTAAAAGCGATACAGATACAGAGGTTCTTGTAAACTTAATAGAAGAAGTAAAGAAAACCAATAATTGTAAATTAGGTCAAGCAGTTCAAATTGCTTTAAATGAAGTGATTGGTGCGTATGCTATTTCTGTATTTGACAAAACAAATCCAGACGAAATAGTAGTGGCTCGCTTAGGGAGTCCTATTGCAATAGGAATTGGGAAAGAAAACAAAGAGTTTTTTGTAGCATCTGACGCATCTCCTTTTTTAGAATACACAAAAAACGCCATTTATTTAGAAGATGAAGAAATGGCAATTATTAGTGCAAATAAAGAGATAGAGATTAGAAAAATTAAAGATGATTCTATAATTACTCCTGAAATTCAACAATTAAAAATGAACCTTGAGCAAATTGAAAAAGGTGGCTATGACCATTTTATGCTCAAAGAAATTCACGAACAGCCACATGCAATTACAGATACTTATAGAGGGAGATTGATTGCTAGTGAAGGAATTATAAAATTAGCTGGAGTAGATGATCATTTAGAGAAATTTTTAAATGCCGATAGAATTATTATTGTGGCCTGTGGAACCTCATGGCACGCTGGATTAGTTGCTGAATACCTTTTTGAAGACTTAGCACGTATTCCTGTTGAGGTTGAATATGCATCAGAATTTAGATATAGAAATCCAATTATTACAGAGAAAGATGTAGTGATTGCTATCTCTCAATCTGGAGAAACAGCAGATACACTTGCGGCCATAAAACTTGCTAAACAAAAAGGCGCTTTTGTATTTGGAATTTGTAATGTAGTTGGATCATCTATTTCTAGAGAAACTCATGCAGGAGCTTATACTCATGCCGGACCAGAAATAGGAGTAGCATCAACAAAAGCATTTACAACACAAATTACATTATTATCATTAATCGCCTTAAAATTAGGAAAGATAAAAGGTAATTTATCAAATGCAGTGTATCGTAATTACCTTCAAGAAATGCAGTTGATTCCTCAAAAAGTAGAGAAATTATTACTAGCAGATGATAAGGTAAAACAGATAGCATCTGTTTATAAAAACGTTCCAAATTGTTTGTATTTAGGTAGAGGATATAATTTTCCTGTAGCTTTAGAAGGCGCATTGAAGTTAAAAGAAATATCTTACATTCATGCAGAAGGTTATCCTGCAGCAGAAATGAAGCACGGGCCAATTGCTTTGATTGATGAAAATATGCCGATTGTTGTAATTGCAATTAATAAAGGGCATTATGAAAAGGTAGTTAGTAACATTCAAGAAATAAAATCTAGAAAAGGTCAAATTATTGCAATTGTTACTGAAGGAGATGTACAAGTAAAAGAAATTGCTGATCATGTGATTGAAATTCCTGAAACTGAAGAGGCACTTTCACCTTTGTTAACAACAATACCACTACAGTTATTATCATATCACATCGCTGTGATGTTAGATAAAAATGTAGATCAACCTAGAAATTTAGCGAAATCTGTTACCGTAGAGTAATTTATTTTTTGTTTTGAAATTAAAAAATACAGCTATTTAGTTGGATTTTTACTTATATCTTATCGTGAATTTTAACATGATTGCCATCATTCCATAGTGTTAAAATAGTTGTAGCAACGGAAGCTCCACTTCCTGCAGCGATTGAAAATTGACTTCTGTAACCAGCAATTGTACCACAACAATACATTCCTTTTTTAATTAAAGAATCTTTGTTTTTAAGTTGAATTCTATCTTTTTCTGGATTTGCTTTTTGATGAGGTTCAATAAAATCATCTAAACCGGCAATAGTAAGCGGTTTCGAATAGTTTAAGGCGATAATTATAATTTTAGACCAGTAAGTGCCTTTATTTGTAATTAATTCATAACCGTTATTAAAATCAGCAATAGAAATTACTTTTTCATTTTCTATTTGAGAAATAGCAGGATACAAAGTTGATAGCTGCTTTCTCCCTTCAACTAAAATGTCTTTTCCTAATGTTTTTGTAGACAATCCTAAAACATTATTAAATAAAGCATTTTGTAGGTGAGATGTTTTTTGGTGTATAACAATACCTATCTTTTTATCAATAACAAAAGGCTTGTCTTTTGCAGAGCCTAAAACCAAAGCACATTGTAAACCAGAAACTCCACCACCAATGATTAATGCATCAAAATTCATTTATACAAATAACATTTTTATATTGGTAGTAAATAACTTTACTGATATTGCTAATAAAACGACACCAAATACTTTTCTAATAATTGTTATTCCATTTGGACCAATAAGTCTTTCAATTTTTGAAGAAGTTTTTAATACAATATATATCAATACTACATTTAAAATTACTGCCGCAATAATATTTTCTAAACTAAACTCAGCACGTAATGAGAGTAAAGTTGTTAAGCTACCTGGTCCAGCAATCAAAGGAAAGGCTAAGGGGAACACTGAGGCTGTTATTGGATCATTCCCATCGTCTTTATATAAAGTTATTCCAAGAATCATTTCCAAGGCTATAAAAAACAATATAAATGAACCGGCAACAGCAAATGAGTTTACATCAATTCCAATTAGAGTAAGTAAACTTTGCCCTAAGAACAAAAAGATAATCATTATAAAACCTGCAATTAATGAAGCTTTTTCTGATTGAATATGACCTACTTTTTTACGTAAATCTATAATAATTGGAATATTTCCAATGATATCTATTACTGCAAACAATACCATAAAAGCAGTAAAAATTTCTTTAAAGTTAAAATTCATTTTTAAAAATATTTATAAGTGCAAAATTAGTAAACAAAGATTAGATAGTATTATTAAAAGGAAAATAAAACATTATTTTTGCGCTATGATTCAAATAGGAAAAGCACTTCTCTCAGAAGATATTATTGAAAAGGAATTTGTGTGTAATCTATCAGCATGTAAAGGAGCCTGTTGTATTGATGGAGATGCAGGAGCGCCACTGCTAAAAGAGGAATTACAGATATTAGAGGAAATATATGATAAAATAGAACCTTTTTTAACAGATGCGGGTAAAAAAGCAATAAAAGAACAAGGTTTATATACAACTGATGAGTTTGGGGAATTTGAGACACCTCTTGTTAATAATAAGGATTGCGCATATGTAATTTTTGATGAAAAACAAACAGCACTTTGTGGAATTGAAGAAGCTTATAATCAAGGTGAAGTAGATTGGAAAAAACCTATTTCATGTCATTTATATCCAATTAGAGTTCAAGATTACAGCGAGTTTTCTGCAGTAAATTATCATAAATGGGAAATTTGTGATGATGCTTGTAGTCTAGGAAAAGAATTGCAAGTTCCAGTTTATAAATTTGTAAAACAGGCTTTAATCCGAAAATTTGGAGAAGATTGGTATGTTGAATTAGAAAAAGTGGCTGACGAATATCACAAGTCTAAAAAAGAGAAATAATTTTTTCGTTTTTTCCAACCTACTTTTTAAAAAACTGACGTTTTAAAGAAGAACGTAATAAAATCAACCTGTAAACGATTTTAACACATTTTAACTTATTGGATATCAATAAATTAAAAATTTTACTTTTCCTCACTTTTTTTTTATCAATGGTCTTTTGTTAAAAACTCCCCTACGATTGTGAATAAGTATGACTTTTATTTTCGGGTAAAAAGCTCAATATTTGTTTCTCTCGATTCATAACAACAACCAAAAAAAAGACCAAATAATAAATGCTTCCAATTGAACCAATTTTACAGGAGAATAAAAATAGATTTGTAATTTTTCCAATTCAACACCATGACCTTTGGGAATGGTATAAAAAACAAGAAGCAAGTATTTGGACTGCCGAAGAAATTGATTTGCATCAAGATGTTCAGGATTGGGAAAATAAGCTAACTGATGATGAACGATATTTTATTAAACATATCTTAGCTTTCTTTGCTGCTTCTGATGGAATTGTAAATGAAAATTTAGCCGAAAACTTTGTAACTGAAGTGCAATATACTGAGGCGAAGTTTTTTTATGGGTTTCAAATAATGATGGAAAACATTCATTCTGAAGTGTATTCTTTATTAATTGATACTTATGTAAAAAACGATGCAGAGAAAGATGAATTGTTTAGAGCTATTGAAGTTTTCCCTGCAATTAAAGAAAAGGCAGATTGGGCTCTACAATGGATAGATAGTGATAGTTTTGCTGAACGTTTAATTGCTTTTGCTGCAGTAGAAGGAATTTTCTTCTCCGGAAGTTTTTGTTCAATCTTTTGGATGAAAAAAAGAGGATTACTTCCTGGATTAGCGTTTTCAAACGAATTAATCTCAAGAGATGAAGGAATGCATTGCGACTTTGCTGTACACCTTCACAATAATCACATCGTAAATAAAGTGCCAAAAGAAAGAATCACAAAAATTTTGACTGATGCACTAGATATAGAAAGAGGATTTATTACAGAATCATTACCAGTAAGTTTAATTGGTATGAATTCAAAATTAATGATTCAGTACTTGGAATTTGTTACCGATAGATTATTACAAGAATTTCAATGTGATAAGGTATACAATTCTTCTAACCCATTTGATTTTATGGAAATGATTTCTCTTGAAGGAAAAACTAATTTCTTTGAAAAAAGAGTTTCTGAATATCAAAAAGCTGGAGTTAAATCTGGCGGAACAGGTAGTATTTCTTTTGACGCCGATTTTTAATTATCGATTAACGATATTCAAAAGAGCCCTTCTTTTATTTTAATAAAAGAGTTCCCATAATAGTTTCCTTAATTTAAGGAGACCCCAAATTTTACCAATCGTTTGGTTTTAACCAAACGCGACGATATAACTAACTAAAGTCAATTTTATAATTCACTACTTTAAAATTGACGAACACTATTAAAAACTAATAAAAGTATGTTTGTAGCAAAAAGAGACGGCAGAAAAGAACCTGTAATGTTTGATAAAATAACGGCAAGAATCCGTAAAATGTGTTATGGTTTAAATAAATTAGTAGATCCCACAAAAGTTGCAATGCGTGTGATTGAGGGTTTGTATGATGGTGTAACAACATCAGAATTAGATAACCTTGCCGCTGAAACAGCAGCAACAATGACCGTTCAACATCCTGATTATGCTAAACTTGCTGCGAGAGTTGCTGTTTCTAACTTGCATAAAAACACTAAAAAAACATTCTCAGAAGTTGTTACTGATTTGTATACGTATGTAAACCCAAGAACGGATAAAAAAGCACCTTTGATTGCTGATGATGTCTATAAAGTAATCATGGACAATGCTGCAAAGTTAGATTCTACAATTATCTATAATAGAGATTTTAATTACGATTATTTTGGATTTAAAACATTAGAACGTTCTTATTTATTAAAATTAAATGGAGAAATTGCTGAGCGTCCTCAACACATGTTGATGCGTGTTTCTATAGGAATTCACTTGAATGATCTTGATGAAGCAATTGCAACCTATGAATTAATGAGTAAAAAGTTCTTTACGCACGCTACTCCAACTTTATTTAATGCCGGAACTCCAAAACCTCAGATGTCTTCTTGTTTCTTATTACAGATGCAAGATGATAGTATTGATGGGATTTATGATACATTAAAACAGACAGCCAAGATTTCTCAATCTGCGGGTGGAATAGGATTGTCTATTCATAATGTGAGAGCTACAGGATCTTATATAAGAGGTACAAATGGTACATCTAATGGAATTGTACCAATGTTAAAAGTTTATAATGACACGGCAAGATATGTAGATCAAGGAGGTGGAAAACGTAAAGGTTCTTTCGCAATGTATATAGAGCCTTGGCATGCTGATGTGTTTAATTTCTTAGATTTAAGAAAAAATACAGGAGCAGAAGAAAACCGTGCTCGTGATTTGTTCTATGCAATGTGGATTCCAGATTTGTTTATGAAACGTGTACAAGAAGATGGAACTTGGACTTTGATGTGTCCAAACGAATGTCCTCATTTATTTGATACGTATGGCGATGAATTTGAAAAACTATATGAAGGATATGAAAAAGTAGGAAAAGGTCGCAAAACGATCAAAGCACGTGAACTATGGGAAAAAATATTAGAAGCGCAAATTGAAACAGGAAACCCTTATATGTTGTATAAGGATGCTGCAAATCGTAAATCAAATCAAAAGAATTTAGGAACTATTCGTTCTTCAAATTTATGTACTGAGATTATGGAGTATACAGCAAAAGACGAAGTTGCTGTATGTAACTTAGCTTCTATTGCAGTTTCTATGTTTGTTACTGAAGATAAAGAAGGGAAAAAATTCTTTAATCATAAAAAATTATTTGATGTAACTAAAAAAGTGACTCGCAACTTAGATACAGTTATTGATAGAAATTACTATCCAGTAATTGAAGCACAGAATTCTAATTTCCGTCATAGACCTGTAGGTTTAGGAATTCAAGGTTTGGCTGATGCATTTATCATGTTACGTTTACCTTTTACTTCTGACGAAGCAAAAAAATTGAATCAAGAAATTTTTGAAACGCTATATTTTGCAGCTGTTACTTCTTCAATGGAAATGGCAAAAACAAAAGGAGCATACTCAACATTTAAAGGTTCTCCAATGAGTGAAGGAGAGTTCCAATTTAATATGTGGAATGTTTCTGAAGATGATTTAAGTGGTCGTTGGGACTGGAAAAAATTACGCAAGCAAGTAATGAAAAACGGAGTTCGTAATTCATTATTAGTTGCACCAATGCCTACTGCATCTACTTCACAAATATTAGGAAATAATGAAGCGTTTGAACCATACACTTCAAACATTTATACTCGTAGAGTATTATCTGGAGAGTTTATTGTCGTTAACAAGCATTTATTAGAAGACTTAGTAGAATTAGGGCTTTGGAATAATACAATGAAAGAAGATATAATGAGAGCGAATGGTTCTATTCAACATATTGAATCTATTCCGCAGGATTTAAAAGAATTATATAAAACTGTTTGGGAGTTGAGTATGAAAGATATTATTGATATGGCACGTCAAAGAGGTTACTTTATTGACCAATCTCAATCGATGAACTTATTTATGCAAGATCCTGATTATGCAAAACTAACATCTATGCACTTCTATGCTTGGAAAAGTGGTTTGAAAACAGGAATGTATTATCTAAGAACAAAATCGGCAGTGAATGCAACTCAATTTACGATTTCTAGCAAGAAAAAAGATGAAGAGGCTCCATTGACTCCAGAAGAATTGAAAGCTATGTTAATCGAGTCTCAGAACAATCCAGAGGACTGTGATATGTGTGGATCTTAAGGATTTATTTAATCCCAAAGTGTTTAAAACCTCAATAAATTTTTATTTATTGAGGTTTTTTATTTATTGAGTTAAAAATAGAAGGGTATATAAAGTTAGGAATAGGATCGATAATTAAACATTCAAAATAAAGAAATTTATAAGGGTACTTTCTTTCAAACGAGTGTAACGGTAAGAGACCGAATTCGTATGAAGTTGTTTTATAACAATACATTGAAACTTGTCAGGAAGCAAAAAAAGTTAATTTTAAAACATAAAAAAGGTGCGAAATTTCGCACCTTTTTTATGTTTAATAGCCTATAACTTTACTTTTTAGAAGCATATAATTCTAACAAACTCATTGTTGCTTTAATTAAATCTTCTGTCTCTAATAAAACACTAAAGTAAAGTGTTGTGTTTTTTGGACTAGACTCAGTAGTTCTAGTTCGCTCAACTTGTTTTTGCGCATAGATAGAAACATCTTTTAATAAATCTTTCTTATCTTCAATTAGTGCAGGTATTTGATCAAATGCACGTAAATCAAACGCAGCTTGGATTTTAGTAAATAATCCACTTAATTTCTTATCAATCTCTTTCAGTTCTTTTGATTGATTTTTCTTTAATGCATTGTGATTGTTATTGATATGCTTGTGACTTACTTTTGAAATAAACCCAACTGATTGAGCAATGTCTTGTAAATCGCCAATCACATCAATATAAAAAGTACTAGCACTTACTGATGTATCATCAAGATTTTTAATGAAGTAGAAAATGTTGTTTTGTAAATCTTCAATTTCCGATTCAAGTTTTAAAACTGTCTTTTTATTTTTCTTTAAAATAGATAAATCTTGATTTATCAACCCATTAATCGCGTTCTCGTTAATCTTACCAACTCTTTTAAGCACTTTAGAAATATTATCTGCACTTTCTTCAATTACTCCTTGTACAGATTTACTCTCGCTTCTATTTAAACTATCTTCAGCCTTCGTTTCTTTTGATTTTTTAACATGTTTTATTGAATTCCTTACTAACAATAAAACGGCTAAAAATAATAATACGGCAATCATTGAAGCTCCACCTAAATGAATTAAGTAAGCAGCAACACCAGCGGCAATAAATGCGGTAATAGCAGTACCAAACCATCCGCCAATTACATTTAACACTCCAGCAACTCTATATACAGCACTTTCGCTTCCCCAAGCCCTATCAGCAAGAGATGTTCCCATTGCAACCATGAATGTTACATAAGTTGTAGATAAAGGTAATTTATAAGAAGTAGCAATTGAAATTAAAATACCAGCCACCATTAAATTCACTGCAGCACGAACCATATCAAATGCTGGTAATTCATGTGTTTTTCCTTGCGTTAGTTCAATAACAGGTTTTTCAAACTGTTTTTCAATTTTATTTTTTGCAGAATTAGGTAATACATATGATGTGTATTTTGATAGTAGCATTGCACCTCTAACCAGTCCTCTTGATAAGAAATTTGGTTGAAAACGTTCTTGAGTTTCACCTTGGCTTGATAAATCTAACGATGTTTTTAATACGTTTCTTGATTTGCTAGAAAACCACAATGTCAATACCATAACCATACCAGCAATGAATAGTAACAAAGTAGGTGTTGGAACTTTTTTACCTAAAACGTCCATTGCAAATTCTGTTGCGGGAACACCACTTACAGACCAGGCCTCATAAGATTGCCAAGCAGCAATAGGAACTCCAATAAAGTTTACTAAATCGTTTCCTGCAAATGCTAACGCTAATGCAAATGTACCAACAAGAATAATTAATTTATAAATATTCGTTTTAAAGAAATTGATAAATACATATGATAAGACTGACCAAACTACAAAACTTACAGAAACAATTGCTAATACATTGTTTTCTAAGAAATCTTTAATTGTTGAACCACCAATAATATCAAAACTTTGTTTTGCAACATCTGCACCTTTAATACCTTTCATTAATATAAAATATACCATTGCAGTTAATGCAACTCCTCCAAATAAGGCTCCAACCCAACTTGCCTTTTTTTCAAAATTGAAAGACAATAATAAACGAGAAATATATTGGACAAAAGCACCTACGGAGAATGCGACGACTACAGAAAGTAAAATTCCAAAGATTATTTGTTGAGCTTTAGCTGTATTAATATAATTAGTTACTTCTGAAAAACTCCCTCCATCTGCACCAATTTTAATCAACGCAACAGCAACAGCTGCTCCTAATAATTCAAATACAATAGAAACGGTAGTTGATGTAGGCATACCTAATGTGTTGAAAAAATCAAGAAGGAGTATGTCTGTAATCATGACTGCCATAAAAATGATCATAATATCACTAAACATAAACATACTTGGATTAAAAATTCCCTTACGAGCAACTTCCATCATTCCACTTGAGAAAATTGCACCAAATGCAATACCTAAACTGGCAACAATCATAATTGTTCTAAAAGAAATAGCTTTTGAACCAATTGCTGAGTTTAAAAAGTTTACAGCATCATTACTAACACCAACAACTAAGTCGGCAACAGCTAAAACTGCAAGAGCAATTATCATTAGTAAGTAAATATTATCCATATTTTAAGTTTTATTAGGGTGTAAATTTATTCTGTTATTTTTTTTAAGATGTTATCTTAATGTTATTTTTTATTAAAAGTGAATGTCAAATTGTAATCTATACATCATCCCATTATTACTCTCGTCTCTAGATAAATAACTAATGTCAGTTTGTACCTTTAATTTATGTCCAACAATGTATTTTGAGACTCCAAGTGTGTATTGGCTTTCAGGGTTTTTACCTGTAATATCTTTATCTAATTCAATATTGGTATATCTTCCAGAAACTTCCCAATCTTTATTTAGTAAATACCCTGCTTGTAAGTTCAAACCATATCCAACTTGTACTTCATCACCTGTTAATGTTCCATCTGAATTTTTTACTAGAGGATTTTTTGCATCTCTGTCTACATATTCAGCCATAAAAGAGAACCCTTGGTATTTAAACATTGCATCTATAAACAACGTGTTAATATTAGTTTCAAATAAACCCGTATCAGTAACCATATAAGATCCTTGATTACTTCTGTTTTTCACAGCATTGCTATTATGATCATATGCAATTCCTAAAGCAAATTTCGGAGTTTCTTCTCTCTTTAAATCACTACCAGAATAATCTCCTTTGCTTGTGAAGTTTCCGAAAGGTAAAAACTCAATTCTTCCAGTATATTGATGTCCACCGATATTTCCGGTTGTTACATTTCTTCCTTCACCTTGTGCTATTGAAAAGATTTCTTTTACCACAAACTTTTCAGAAAGATTAAAATGATGTCTTAATTGAATACCTACATCACGATCTATATTAAATCTGCTATTTAAAAGTGAACGATCAACTTGTTGTAAATTTCCTGAAGAAATAACTCGTTCTCTATTTCCAGGTAGTTTTGTTTGACCGAACCATAATTCGAAATTTTCATGAAAATTCCACATTATGACAGCATCTAAAATATATCTTGGCGCATTACTTGTGTATTCTGAGGCTCCAGAAATATCTCTATTAGACAATCCTAATTCTAATTTGTACTTTAGTTTTGGTGTGAAAGCAAACCCATTAAATTTTAATCGAGCGCGACGCACTAAAAAATTTGCTTCAGGATTTGTTAAATTACCATCATTAATATCCCAAGAATTACTACTTAAAAATTGCATTCTTGCACCAACCTTCATAGTGTAGGTACTGTCTTTTCCAACCAAGTTGAATAATCCTTTTCCGAATTTTGGCGCATTTGTTTTTTGAGCAACTAGAGAAGTTGTTAATGCCAATATTAAAAGGCATAATAATAATAATAATTTTTTCATTAAGTATTAGTTTTTGTCGCCGCAAAGAACTTAAATTAATGTAAACTTAATGTTAACACATTATTATTATATTACCAATATTTTTAAATCAAAAAGGGCTATCAATATTGACAGCCCTTATATTTCATAAATCAAGTTTCGACAAAAACTAATAGATTAAATGAAATAATATTTTCATAGAAATAATCCCAAAGCAAAATTCGCTTTTATTTGTGAAGCATATGTAATGGTAACATTATGTAATCATTAATAATGATGTAAAAATAAAAAACCCCAATGTTAATTTAATGTTAATAGAATGTTGTGCAATTGTAAATTAACATGTATATTAGCTTAACATTAAAAATTAAGTCATGAAAAATATATCAATTTACTTATTCGTATTATTGTTTTCTTTTGCAAGTTTTGCCCAAGATACTAATGAACCAACCTACGAGAAACAAGGAGATTTAGTTGCTGTAACAACGTATCATGAAGATGGTTCTATTAAAGAACAAGGATTTTATAAGGATAAAAAATTACATGGAGAATGGAATATGTATAACCAAGATGGGATTAAAATTGCGAAGGCAAACTATATAAATGGAGATAAATCTGGTGTATGGATGTTTTTCACAGATGGTGTAGTTACTGAGGTTAATTATTCAGAAAATAAAATTGCAAGTGTTCATAAATGGGATGAAGATTCTAAAGTCGCAGTTAAGTAGAACAAAATTAAAGTAAACAAAAAGAGCGCTCAATTTGAGCGCTCTTTTTGTTTACTAACTAATTCAAATTTCAAATAATTACTCTACAGTCCAACCAGCTCCCCAAGTTGCGTAATCTGTTCCAGTACCATTACCATCACCAGAAATTAAATCTGCTTCAGTAAACGAAACGCCTGTATCATTTTTTAATTTTGTTATCACATCTATAAATGTAATATCAATTATGTTTGTAATATCTAAAGTAACTCCTTCACCTGTTGGGTTATCAATCAAGTCACCATCCATATCAATACCTTCATTATAACCATTAATAACTAAATTAATAATAGTTACTCTAGTTCCTGCTCTAAGTCTAATTGCTTCGTTTCCTGTTGTTGAACCTAACCCTTCAATGGTTAAATTTTCAATTGTAGGATTTGACCAAAATATTGGAGATGAGTTATTTCCAATATCTGTATTAAAACCATCAGCTTCAATTCCTTTATCATGATCAGCACCATGCTTTACATAAGCATTTGTAATTGTACCAGTATATCCTTCAGTCCAATCAATAGAATCATCTTGTGCATTTACTGCCGATAAGAAATCAACATTTACTGTTCCTCCAAAAAATTCAAAACCATCATCTAATCCTTCAAACATTTGTACATACTGAACAACAGTTCCACTTCCTACACCATAAAAAGAAAATCCATTATTTTCTGATTGACCATCAGCTTTTCCTCCAGAGTATTGAACTCTTACATATTGTAAAGACCCAGAATTATCTGTTGCATCACTTCCTCCGTAAGGTAAAGACCCAATTTCTGAAGTAGCAGTTGCACCAGCAGTAACAGAATTAATAGGTGCTTTTCCTAATAGTATCAATCCTCCCCAATCACCAGCGGCTGGCGCACTTGAATTTGATGTAAATACAATTGGATTACTGGCGTTTCCATTAGCAATAATTCTTGCACCTTGAGCAATTGCTAAATACACATCTGAACCAGCAGCAAGAGCCTCTATAGTCATTCCTGCAGGAATAGTTAAAGTTGTTCCCGAAGCCATAATCATAGGGCCGTTTAGAATGTATTGATTTATTGGATCTAATGCTAAATCTACAACATACGTACCTGATAAATAGATAGTAGTTCCTTGAGTATTTCCATTCCCGTTACCATTGTTATTGTTAGTTACGCTATTATCATTGATGATTATATCAGCAGTATCATCATCTGCACATGAGATCATTAAAAATGATGTTAATACTAAACTTAAAATCGCTTTTTTCATTTTTTTATTGTTTTTCATTTTTGGTTTATTTTTTTCTAAAATTTGTATTTATATTGAATTCCAATATTAATTCCTCGTTGAAAAGAACTTAGAATAATATCTTCTTGATTAGTTAATTCTCGTACTTGTTGTACTTTAGGGTTTAAAAGGTTCTTAGCCGTAAAATTCAATTCTGATTTTTCTGAAATTTTATTTTTCAAAATAAAATCTAGAGAAACAACTCCTTTTTCAATAACGTTTCCAAGTTGACCAGATCCAAGAGCAGAAATACGATCTGAATAATAATTACCTACAAGATTGAAAGTTGATTTGACGTCTTTGAATAAATTAGATTTATAACTTAAATCAGCATTTAAAATAAGTGGTGAAGCACCCTGTAATTCCTCAGTATTCTTATTGAAACTTGTACTATATGTACCAGAAATATTACTATATAAATCTTGTTCGGTATGCATATATGTTCCATTAAATCCAAAAGTTAATTTTCCGTTTTCTTCTTCATCAAGTAATAGGTGTTTTCTATATTCTAATTCAACACCATAAACCGTTGCTTTATCTCCAGTTCTAAAATAACGCTGAGTTCCGGTTGCATCATTTGCAACAACCAAGTTTATGGGATTATTAATTTGCTTTGTAAAAGCGGCTAAAGATAACACTTGACCTTGACCTATAAAATTTTCATATTTAACATCAATATTTAAGATGTCTGAATAAGAAATATCTTTTACATTTTCATAAGTATTCCCTTCAACTCTTCCTAATAAGTCAGGATTTCCTCCAATCCTTTGAGTAACACCTTCATAAACAATCGGTGCCATCTCTTTGAACTCAGGAGTCGAAACGGTTTTACTTGCAGATAATCGCAAATTTTGATCATCATTTAAGGCATACTTAATATTAATACTTGGCAAATAAAACTCTTCAATAACTTTGCTAGATCCAGGATTATTTACAAGGTTAATTACATCATAATCAATTTCTTGTAAGAATGATTCTGCTCTAAATCCAGGAACAATTAACCATTTATTATCAAGATTAATTTCAAAAGAAATATATCCACCATGTGCCTCTAAGTTTCCGTTATATGTATTTTCTAGTTGTCCAGGTCTATTAGTTGGGCCTACACCATTTTGAGGTGTAAGAGCTCTAAAAACATCTGTTTGAATTAAACTATCTAAAACGTTTTGAATATTAAAAACTTCATTTAAATTATTGACATCATTAATAACAAGACTATCATCAAAGTTTTTGTATCCATAACGGATATTTTCAAAATCTCGAGTTTTTAACCTACCGTTATAACCATAGTTTAATTTTACTTTTTCATTGATTTGATAAGAGAACTTAATTCTTCCGTTTAATTCATCATCTGTCATTTTTTGAAAATAGCGTTGATTGTCAAATGAATTATTAGTTAGGAATACAGGATTTGTATTTTGATCATCATCTAGTGCGAAAAAATAATCTTCTAAAGAAACTCTTTTTCTATCAGGTTCATTTGAATAGACTTTATTATAACCTATTCCCCAATCTAATTTAAGTTTTTCATTCAAAGTATGCTTCCCTAACAATTGATTTACAAAAATCATATCTTGATTAAACTGAACGTTCATTTGATAAAATCCTCTATCTGTATCAACTTGAGATCTAGATTCTCTATAAAAACCATTTCCTTCTGTTCCAAAATAGGCTACTTTATCTGTAGATGAATTTGAAAACAGTGAATTGTAAGTGATTTTATGATTGTTGTCTATTTTGTATATCGCACTTGCTAAAAGTGTTGTGTTTGTTGAATAATTAAATTCTTCAGTGCTTGGGAAAATTTTATTATAAGTGTTTGTATAGTCAACGGCACTTCCTTCTTGAAATGAAAAATCATTTTCATAAGATCCTGAAATAAAAAGACTTAATCTTGAATCATCATTTAAGTCAAAAGATTTCCCAATAACTCCCGAAATATTTGCTCCGATTGGCGCACCTGCATTTACAGGGTCAATACCATGAGAAAGAACAACAGCAAATGGGTTGTGATTATATCTGTTATAAAATCCAAACCTTCCGGTTCCTTCACTTTTCATAAACCTATCTTGTCCAATAGCATATGAATTAACACCACTTCCAAAAGATAATTCAAAAACACGATCTCCAGTAAAACTCTTTGAGTCAATATTTACATTACCTGCAGAAAAATCTGAATAAAAATGTGGAGAATATGATTTACTGATGGAAACATTTTCAATAATATCAGTTGTAAATAAATCTAAATCTATATTTTTCTTATCAATGCTGTTAGAGGGGAGTGATAAGCCATTTAATGTTGTGTTTAAATATCTATCTCCTAGACCACGCACATATACATTGCTAGACCCTTCTTCTTTTGATACTCCAGATATTTTAGCAACAGCGCCTGCTGCATCACCAACACTTTTTTGAGAAAGCTCTTCTGCTCCAATAGAAGTTTTAACTTCAATAGCCTTTTTTTGTTCTCCCAATAACGATTGAAATGATTCTTTTTTACTTGAAACTTTAATTGTTACTGCTTCTAGTGCTACTCCTTCTGTAGCGCCAAGACTTACATCTTTTAAAGTTACGGTCTCTTCTTCAGTAATAACTACATTATTAATCTCTATAGTTTCATAGCCAATAAAACTAAAAACCAAAGAATAAGTTCCTGGAAGTGTGTTTATAGTGTAAAACCCGTCGAAGTCAGTTGTTGAGCCTATTTCTGTACCTTTGATATAGACGTTTGCAAAAGGCATTGGTTCGTCATTCATTTCTAAATCTAATACCTTTCCTGTTACAGTACCTTTATTTTGCGCAAATGCAAAAACTGTGGTTAATAATAGTAAAAATAGTGTAAAAGTTATCTTTTTATAATTGGTCATTCTTGTTCTTAATTTACAGTACAAATAACCAATACAATTGTAAACATAATGTTAAGCAGAAATTAAATAAACGTCATTAGAACGTTGTTTTTATGTTAACATAATTGGGTTAGTATTAGTATGAATTAAAGTTTAAAAATTATATATTTGTCAAAATTGAAATTCTATCAAATTGTTTAAGAGACTAGTTTCTAAAATATTATTATTATTTTTTTTGGCGTTAATTATTTCGCCAACCGCAATTATTGTAATTGACAGTTCTGTAGATATTTCAATGTTTTATGATGTTACAGAAGAAAAAGAGGAGAAAGTTCAAGAAAAAAATATTGAAATTGAATCTATATTAGATGAAATAAAAGGAAGGGAGTTTACTTTCACTCTTAATTCATTGCAAAATAATACTGACTATTTCTTAAAAAAATATTCAAAACCATACTTAATTTTCACTTCACCACCTCCTGACTTGTTGAATTCATAAAGTCAAGCTTTGGCTTCAAGAATTTAAGCGTCAAAAAAGTTACACATCAAATCAAGATGTGTAAACGCACATCAATAATAAAATAGGTAACGAATTAAAAAGTATGAAAAAATTATTTTCAAATATAAAAGGCGATGCATTTGGTGGAATAACAGCAGGAATTGTTGCACTGCCTTTAGCATTAGCGTTTGGTGTTTCATCAGGATTAGGTCCTACTGCAGGTTTATATGGAGCAATCTTTATAAGTTTTTTCGCCTCACTTTTTGGAGGGACAAGCACTCAAATTTCTGGTCCAACAGCTCCAATGACAGCTGTAAGCATGATCGTTATTGCGGGAATTATCGCCTCTAACGACGGAGATGTAGACAAAGCACTGCCTATTATTTTAACAGTTTTCCTTCTTGCAGGAATAATGCAAATAGGTCTAGGGATTTTAGGTTTAGGCAAATACATTAGATATATACCATATCCTGTTGTTTCTGGTTTTATGACAGCAATTGGTGTTATTATCTTATTAACACAAGTGTTACCATCTCTAGGCTATTATCCGAAAGAAGATGTGCAATTTGTCAATACATTTAAGCCTCAAGCTGAAGAAGCTATTCTTAAGAATATTTTAAAGGATGAAGCAGGTCAAGGAATACTTGTATTGGAAGATTTTCAAGAAACTATAAAAAGAGCAAGTGGAATAAGCCAAACGATTATTTTAAAAGAATCTGAAACACTTGCTGCAAAAGAAACTTCAGGAGCGCTTGGAGCTCTAAAAGCTTTTCCGAGAGCAATAAAAAACATCAATTGGCTTGAATTCTTGTTAGCGCTTGGAACAATTTTTATTATTTATGGCTTTAAAAGAATAACTAAAGCAATACCTAGTACTTTAGTCGCCCTTGTTGTCATGTCTTTGATTGCTATATTATTTAAGTTAGATTATAGATCTATTCAGGAAATACCTAGTGGATTTCCAATTCTAAATCTTGAAATTTTCACCACCTTTTCATTAAGTAATATCACGCCCTACATTTTTACTGCATTAACATTAGCATTATTAGGAGCGATTGACTCCTTATTAACAAGTGTTGTTGCAGATAATATGACAAAGACGAAACACAAACCTAACAAAGAACTTGTAGGTCAAGGTATCGGAAATAGTATTGCGGCAGTTTTTGGGGGTATTCCTGGAGCTGGAGCAACTATTAGAACAGTAGTAAATATATCATCAGGAGGAAAAACAAAACTTTCAGGTATGATTGCGGGTGTTATGCTACTTATAATTTTATTAGGATTAGGACCTGTTGCCTCTAAAATTCCTGCAGCAGTATTGGCTGGAATATTGATAACTGTTGGTATTGGCGTGATGGACTATAAAGGATTAAAAGCGATTCCTAGTTTACCAAGAGACATGAAAATTGGACCTTTTAAAATGAGTTCTGAAGTTTTAATAATGATCATTGTTTTGTTGCTTTCTACTTTTTGGAATTTGGTTTATGCAGTAGGAATTGGTTTGGTAATTGCATCTTTAATGTTTATGAAAAAGATTGGAGACTTAACCGCTGAGCGTTCAGATGTGAAATCTTTGAAAAAGGAAAAGGCATGGACTGATGAGAAAGGTTTTCCAGAAAAATTTAAAGAAGAGGTTTTTATTAAGCATATAAAAGGACCTTTATTTTTTGGGTCAACAAGTGATTTTCAAGCATTGTCACTGCAAATACCTATAACAGCAAAAATAGTTGTTATGAGACTCGACAGAATGGCTTATATGGATCAGTCAGGTTTGTATGCTATGGAAGATATGTTACAAGATTTAAAAGCAAAAAATATTGACGCGGTATTTGTAGGGTTATTAAACCAACCTAGATATATGATGGAAAGAATTGATATTATTCCAGACTTTATTTCTGAAGATAAAATATTTGAAGATTTTGATAGTTGTATTAGTTGGATTAAAGACAATGTAGAATCTTAAAATAAAATTTATTTTAGGGTAATATTAAAAGAAACTGTTTTATATAAATAGTACCTTGCAAAAAACAAATTTTTTTTAAAATGAACTGGGAAAAGCTACTTTCTTTAAAGCGCCACGGAGATACTACAAAAAGGTTACGTAAGAATCAAGACGAGACACGTTTAGGTTTTGAGGTAGATTATGACCGAATTATCTTTTCAGATTCCTTCAGGAGCTTGCAAGATAAAACACAAGTTGTGCCTCTTTCAAAAACCGATTTTGTTCACACACGTTTAACTCATAGTTTAGAAGTAAGTGTTGTAGCACGTTCTTTGGGAAGAATTGTTGGGAAACAATTAACGGAAAAATATCCAGAATTAAAAGCAAATGGATATCAGGCCAATGATTTTGGTGCTATTGTAGCAGCAGCGGCACTATCTCACGATATTGGGAATCCTCCATTTGGACATTCAGGAGAAAAAGCAATTGGAGAGTATTTCAAAACAGGAAAAGGGACAGAATTTAAAGACCAACTTTCTGATAAAGAGTGGCAAGATTTAATTGATTTTGAAGGAAATGCGAACGGTTTTAAAATACTGACTGAAAGCAGAGATGGTGTAGAAGGAGGGCTAAGATTGTCATATGCAACTTTGGGAGCATTTATGAAATATCCGAAAGAATCATTACCAAAAAAACCGACGGATCATATTGTAGATAAAAAATATGGGGTTTTTCAATCTGAAATAGACGCATTTGAAGATGTCGCTTTAGAATTAGGTTTAACCAAATTGAGAAACGATGCTAATTTAGCATACAATCGCCATCCATTAGCCTATTTAGTCGAGGCCGCAGATGATATTTGTTATACAATTATTGATTTTGAAGATGGATTAAATCTTGGATTGATTGAAGAAGAATATGCACTAGAATATTTAATAAATTTAGTTAGAGATACCATAAACACAGAAAAATACCATCAGCTAAAAACAAAGAAAGATAGACTAAGTTATTTAAGAGCTTTAGCTATTGGAAATTTAATAAATGAAGCAGCATCAATTTTTCTTGCAAATGAAGAATTGATATTGAAAGGAAATTTTCAAAATTCTTTATTAGATAAATGTAAGTATGAGGCTCAAATTAACGACATACTTAAGATAAGTGTTGATAAAATCTACAAGAGTAATGAAGTTGTAGAAAAAGAAGTTGCTGGATATACAATCTTATCAAATTTATTAAATGTGTTTATTAGTGCCATAAATAATTCACATAACAACACTGCTTCAAATTATGATAAAATGATTTTATTGTTGTTACCAGAAAATTACAAACAACAAAAAGAGACCTTGTATAAAAGGATTTTTTCAATTTGTAGTTTTATTTCTTCAATGTCTGACGGTTATGCAATATTGTTGCATAAGAAGATCAAAGGAGAAATTTTTTAAAATTAACACTCATTTTTAATGACTTAAGAGATTATTAATATATTTGTAAAACCAAAAAATAATAGAATAATGAAAAAAAAGTTACTTATAGTATTTAGTATCGCAGCATTAATAGTTTTTGGACTATTGATAAACACTAATGATTCAAGTGCGAACGAAATGGATAAATTAAGAGAGCAGCATATTGCTTTTCTAGATAAAAGCCCTTTTAAGGAGACAGAAAAACTTTCTAAAAAAGAAAGAAAACTTAATGGACTTCCTCCTAATAAATATATGGAGAGACAATTTGAATTAACAATGGATCCAGAAGATGGGCGACCTCATCCAGAGAGAATGTTTGCTACTCAAGAAGCACTAGCAGAACAATTTTTTAGAGTTCCTGGAGAAAACACAAACGATTGGGTTGAAAGAGGTCCTGATAATATTGGTGGAAGAACAAGGGCAATTATGTATGACCCAAACGATACAAGCGGTACAAGAGTTTTTGCTGGTGGTGTAAGTGGAGGTTTATGGGTAAATGATGATATTACCAATGCAGCTTCTGCATGGAGTTTAATAGGAATTCCAAATAATTTGGCAGTTTCTGTAATTACTCATGATCCTAATAATACCGATATTTTTTATGTTGGTACAGGAGAATCTTATGTTTTTGATTCAGTGAATGGTAATGGTGTTTGGCAATCTACTGATGCTGGAGTTACTTGGGCTAAAATCTTTGGAGGCGTAACAGGCGAGCCAGTATTTCAAGCAAATGCTAAAATTACTGTGAATACTCCAGCTGGAATTTCTGGAGAATATCCTGTAATTCTCGCTACTGCTTTTGGTGACCAATTAGGGTCCGCTGTTACTGGAGATTTAGTTCTAGTCCAGGACGGTACAGGAGTTTCAGAAGATGCTTGTGAAGCTTTAACAAACGATGGAGATATTGCTGGGAAAATAGCAGTAATAAGACGTGGTGATTGTTCATTTGTTGATAAAATTAACAGAGCTCAAACTGCAGGTGCAATAGGTGTAATTATGGTGAATAATATCCCCTCAAATCCAATACCTATGGGAGGAACAGACGCGGGTATAACGATTCCAAATGTTATGATCTCTAGAGACTTTGGAAATGTTATTATTGCGGAATTAGGAAGCGGAGTTAACGCAACTATGGAATTATCAGGAAACTTACTTTCTGGAAGTATTGTTCCAGGAGTTCAACATATAAATGACATTAAGATTAGAGATAATGGTGGAACTAGCGAGGTTTATGTAGCTGTCGGCTCTAATGGATTTTATGATTCAAACCCTAGATCTTATTTAGGGCTAGAAGAAGCTGGGCTTTATATGTCTAACGATGAGGGAACAAGTTTTTCTAAATTAGCTCTAGGAGACGCACCATCTGGACTGCCACTTAATCCTAGTGATGTAGAAATTAGTGTTGATAACACAATTTGGGTTTCAACAACTGCAAATAGATTTTTTGGAGATGGTGGAGGACTTATTTTTTCATCAACAGATGGAGGGGTAACCTTTACGCAAAGTTATGCTATTTCTGGCACTGCAAATAGAACACATATTGCTGTTTCTGGTACAAACGCAGGAACAATATTTATTCTTTCTTATAGAGGAGGAGAAGATGCTAGCCCAGTATTTATTGCAAAAACGGTAAATGCTTTTGGAAGAGTTAGTAATATGTCACAACCAAATTCAATTGACGGTAATATTCCTGATAATGACTTTACAAATACACAAGGATGGTTTAACTATTATTTAGAAGTAGACCCAACAGATGACAATATTTTATACGTAGGTGGAATTGATATTTTTAGATCAGGAAACGGTGGAGCTAGTTGGAGTCAAATTTCTGAAGCTTATACAGGAACATCTAACCTTAGTGGTGTTCATCCTGATAATCATACAATCGTATTAGACCCATCTGACCCTAACAAAGCCATATTTGGAAATGACGGAGGAATTTTTTATGCAGGTGATCTAGCGAATGCAAGTACTAGCGAAACAGGATTGACTTCTAGAAACACAAATTACAATATTACTCAGTTTTACAAAGGAGCGATCGGTCAAGATGTAGCGAATGAAAAAATATTAGGTGGAGCACAGGATAATAATTCACTATTAATGAATAACGCTACCGCTGGAATTAATAGTGCAGATGTTGTTCAAGGTGGCGATGGTGCTTATTGCTTTATAGATAGAGATAATGAGTATATGGTTACTTCATCTCAAAACGGAAATTTTTATCGTGCAAATTACACAACTGGAAATTTGGATGCTTCAATATCAGGAGGATCCGTTGGAGGTCAATTTATAAATCCAGCGGCATTGGATAGTGCTAATGATATTTTATATATGGACGGAACTACAGCTACGCCAACATATCAAATTTTAAGATATTCTAATTTAGATGCTACTCCATCTGCTGGAGTTGCATTATCAAATGGATTATTAGTACGTAATCCAACAGCATTCAAAACATCTACATTTACGACTACAACATTATTTGTTGGTACTGATGATGGAAAACTATTAAAATTATCAAATGCCGACGCCTCACCAACATGGTCTGATATTACAGGGCCTAACTTTGCAGGTAGTGTATCTTGTATTGAACTAGGTGCTACAGAAAATGATATGTATGTAACATTCTATAATTATGGAGTAATAAGTGTGTTTTACTCTTCTGATGGAGGAACTACTTGGTCTAATAAAGAAGGAAATTTACCAGATATTCCTACTAGAGCAATATTATCAAACCCCTTAAACGCTGATGAAGTTATTTTAGGAACTGAGTTAGGAGTATGGGCAACAAATAATTTTTCAGATACAACTCCTGTTTGGCATCAAGCACAAAACGGAATGAAAGATGTTCAGGTAACTAGTTTTGATTTAAGAACGGCTGATAATACAGTTTTAGCTTCTACATATGGTAGAGGAATGTTTACAGGTCAATTTACTGCAGACGCTTCTGGATTGTCTGTAGATGAGTTTTCTGAAAACGATTTAATCAAAATTTACCCAACAGTATCTAACGGAGAAATGACAGTTTCTTCTATAAGCGAAGTTAGAGAAGGTGTGATTAGCGTATTTGATATTAACGGAAGAACTGTACATACTTCAAAATTAAATTTTGAAGGTGGCATAGAACAACCATTATCAGTTAATTTAGCTAGCGGAATGTATGTTGTGAAGTTTAGTGCAAATGAGTTACAATCTTCACACAAGATTATAATTAAGTAATTAAACGTTATTTAGTATAGAATAAAAAAAGGGAGCAAATTTTGCTCCCTTTTTTCTATAACATTGTTTTTATTTCTTTCAATATAGATTCGTTATCTATACCTACAATTTTATATAATTCTTCAACTTTTCCGTGCTCAATAAAATTGTCTGGAATTCCTAAACGTTTTGTAGTTTTATGTAGATAGTTGTTTTCTGATACAAACTCTAAAATAGCACTCCCAAATCCACCAACAATGGTTCCATCTTCAATAGTTATTATTTTATCAAATTGCTTGAAAACTTCATGTAGCAATGTTTTATCTAAAGGCTTTACAAAACGCATATTAAAATGTGCAATTGTATTTTCAGGAAGCTCCTTTTCAATTTCTAAAATCACATTTCCAATGGTTCCAATTGTCAAAACAGCAATTTTATTACCAAACGATAATTGCTCACCTTTTCCAATCACTAACTTTTTGAATGGGCTTTGCCAATCAACTTTAGTTCCTCTACCTTTTGGATAACGAATCGCTAAAGGCTGTTTTAATCCAAGTTGTGCAGTGAACATAATATTGCGTAATTCTTCTTCATTCATAGGTGAAAAAAGAATTAGATTAGGAATCAATCTTAAATATGATATATCAAATACACCATGATGTGTAGCGCCGTCTTCACCTACAATTCCAGCTCTATCCAAACAAAATATAACAGGTAAATTTTGTAAGGCAACATCATGTATTATTTGATCATAAGCACGTTGTAAAAAGGTTGAATAAATATTACAAAATGGAATCATTCCTTGTGTTACTAGTCCTGCTGAAAAAGTTACCGCGTGTTGTTCTGCAATTCCTACATCAAAGGCTCTTTCAGGAAAGGCATGAAGCATATGTGTTAATGAACTTCCTGTTGGCATTGCGGGAGTAATACCAACAATATTTTTATTTTTTTCAGCCAGTTCAACTAAAGTTAACCCAAAAACATCTTGATATTTTGGCGGTAGACTATTAGTTAATTTAGCAATAACATTTCCTGTTATCTTATCAAATTTTCCAGGAGCATGATATTTTACTTGATTTTCTTCGGCTTGTTTTAACCCCTTTCCCTTAGTCGTAATAACGTGTAAAAATTT
>TARA_B110000091_G_scaffold48216_1_pt1 | contig 44785 bp, 20 predicted proteins | sample TARA_B110000091 | Tara Oceans TARA_B110000091 (sample SAMEA4397278) | marine metagenome | biome: Polar Biome; feature: [DCM] deep chlorophyll maximum layer (ENVO:01000326); material: water (ENVO:00002006), including particulate matter (ENVO:01000060) such as... | depth 35 m
GGTAACATGCGACGCCTTATTTGTGTAACGGGCAGTAGATGCGCACTAATAAGGTATCCTAATAACGATAAAGAAGCGGTTAAAGCAGATGAGTGGTTAAGGAACAATGACCACAAAGGATTAAGATAGAGTAAGTATTGGTATCAGGCGGCACTAAGCATTCTGAGTGCTGAAATAGAAACCAACGTGTACCGACTATCGCGTGTAGATTATGGGTGGCCACGGAATGTGCTGCCGTTAAGTTCTGAGGAGAACGAGATGAATTTTAAATTGTTTGGTGTTGGGATCGTGCTGATGTCCGTGTTGATGGGCTTCAACTCGCCGTCAGAGGCTCGTGAGCCACCAGTAGCAAAGCTGGTGCAAGTAACGGGAAGTGTTGAGTACAGCCGTAATGGCACTTCATGGCGACCGGTTACAAGAACCAAGTATTTGTTTTCAGGCTATCAGATAAAAACCGGCGAAGATGGCGGCGGTAAACTGATCAGCCAGACAACGGGTATGGCACAAGAACTAGGTGCTAATAGCGAAATCTCTGTCACAGATATGGACATCGCATTGGTATCGGGTAGTTTGTCCGAACCCATAGAAGATTCCTCCACTATCTTTCAGGGGCTTTCGAACAAGTTTGCAAAAGCGCAACGATATACAACAGTTCGAAGAAGCGTGACAAAGACGGACGATCAAGTTTGTGACAGTAAAGTGCGAACCATTCGATCAGTGGCCGTATCTTCTGCTCATCCCGACTTAGTATGGCGTAATGCATGCCCTGAATATTCTTACCGTCTCGTTATTGACGGCGATCAAATTCATGAGATTGCTGCGGCTTCAAATGCAGAGATGATGCGTTTCTCTGTTGAGGGTACAGCGGAAGGCGAACATTCATATCGCGTTGAGGTTTTAGATGTCGATGGTACCGTCTATATACCAAGGAAAGATTCTACGTTCACATGGATTTCAGATGATTCGGAAGCGAAAATCTTGGCAAACATCGACGGTCTAGGTGATGACGCGTTTATGGTGACGAATATGCTAGAAACTAACGAAATGTATGTTGCCGCGATGGATATTTATCGAGACTACTTCACTGAGAACCCTGATGATAATGATATGCGTCCGTTACTGATTCAATCATATCAAGGTTTGAAGTTGAGTAACTTAAGAGAAAATGAAGCAAGGTTATATAATGCTTCTCTTGAGGAAAACTTTTAAAAGATATTGATTTGAAAGACGGCCGTACAAAAAAGCTGCCCGCTGTGATCTAATAAGGTCTCAGTGGGTTTTTTTTGCCTGTCGTTAGGTAATTTGGCCAATCACATTTCTTCTCTTTCGCTATGTTTTTTTGCCGTGAGTTTCATGCTCGAAAAAGCCCGTTAGAGAAGTAACTAACAAAGACAAAGGTTTAACAATGGGTGCAACGAATCGGTACGACATCTTGGCGATTGTGCTGGTCTTTATGCTGGCAATATTTCTAGAGAATCGTGAATCATTTTCAATGCTCGAAGATGAGACGCTCTCATACCGTCAGATAGCAAGAACCTATATGGCCCCTGAAGAGGAGGTCGCTCCTATTGAAGACGTTGTGCTTATTTACACAGATGAAGCCTTCTTTGAGGAATATGACAAGTTCCCTTTACGTCGAGTTGATTTATCAACAATTATCGTCCGACTAAAGAGTATGGGCGCAGCGGTTATCGGGGTCGACATGTTGCTCGATTTCAATAGCGCTTACGGTGAAGATCCGTCATTGGTAGATGCGCTGGTTGAAGCCGGAAACGTTTTAATGGTCTCCACGGCTGAAATGGTTGGTGAAGAATTTGTTAGCATCAACAAATCAATTCCAAAGATAGATGAAGTAACAATTTCGGGTTACTCCAACATTTCATCAAACAGCACCGTGTCGGAAAAAATCGTAAGGTTGAGGGTTTATCCTGACATCAATGAATCCATTGGTGAATGGCCATTTTCCGTGCGAGCTGTCATTGGTCTTTTGGGTATAGAACCCGAGGAAGTGACGCTTGAGGATAACGTGCTGAGTTTTGCCGGTGATCTTGAGGTTCAGTTAGATCAATTTAACGACTTGTACATTGATTTTCCGCTGCTGCCCCACGATGGCTCAGGCGGCACGGTAAAACTGCACGAAGTCATTGGTATTTCCGCCGCTGATATCCTGTTCGCAGAAGACGAGGAAGAGCTTGAGGACCTTGCTTTTCTTGTTGAGGGACGAATTGTTCTGATTGGTGAAGTTGCAGAGGTCGCGCACGATGAATTTGAAACACCCTTAGGCAATGTGTTTGGGGTGGAAATTATTGCTAGTACGATTGCCACTATTCTGAACGGTGGACCGTTAAAAGCGGCATCAACTTTCGTTGAAATCGCCGTTGCTTTGGTGCTGATGTTGTCTTTCATAGCGACAAGAAATCTGGCTAATCCTTTGCCGCGAAACATGTCGAGTATTTTGATTTTGGCAATATATATTGTCGGTGTTTTCTATGTCTATGTGAATGCTGGCTTGGTTCTATCCATTAGTTACATGCTGATAGCATCAATACTTTCCATCTTGTTTATCAATGCCCGCTTTTACCTGACAGAGATGGGACAAAAAGCACAAATAAGAGACGCCTTTGGTCAGTATCTTTCTCCCGATGTCGTTGCGGACTTAGTAAAGGACCCAGAAAAATTGAGTTTGGGCGGAGAAGAACGAGAAATGACGGCATTCTTCTCGGATATCGCCGGCTTTTCGACCTTCTCTGAAAACATGACACCTTCAGAGTTAGTCCATGTCCTGAACGACTATTTAACAGAGATGTGTAACATTATCTTCAATGCTCGCGGCACGGTCGATAAATTCGAAGGCGATGCAATTATCGCGTTTTGGGGTGCTCCAGCCATCCAAGAAGATCATGCCAAACTGGCCTGTTTAGCTACGATTGATATGAACCATGCGCTGGTGCCTTTGCGTGAACGTTGGGCGCAGGAAGGGAGACCGGCGATCAAAGTAAGGATGGGTTTGAATAGCGGCACAATGGTTGTCGGTAATATGGGTTCAGCACAAAGAATGGACTACACCATGATGGGCGATGCTGTAAATTTGGCAGCGCGATTAGAAGGTGCCAATAAAGCCTACGGTTCAGACTTGATGATTTCAGAGGCAACCTATAAGTTGGTGAAGGATGACGTCGATGTGCGCGAGCTAGACGTCTTGCGCGTTGTCGGCAAAAGCGAACCTGTTCGCGTTTACCAATTGCTAGATCGTAAAGACCAAACAGAAGGGTTGATCTCGGACATGGTCATCCAATTTGATCGTGGTATGAAGCTTTATCGCGATGGTAACTACAAAGATGCGATGGCAGCATTTCGCTTGGCGTTAGCCATTGCCCCAAAGGACGGGCCAAGTGAGACTTATATTGCGCGGTGTGGTCAATTTATCGCGACGCCACCGCCGGCCAATTGGGACGGTATTTTCAATTTAGATTCTAAAGGCTAAGGACATGTCATTGCAGCAGGGACCCGTCAAACTAAAAATTGAAGAAAAGCTTGTGGCTGAGCTAAACCTAGATCATATCGAGGTTCTGAACGAGAGTAGCAATCACAATGTGCCAGCGGGCTCCGAGTCACATTTTAAAGTGGTCTTAGTGGCCGACAATTTCCAGGACAAACCGCTGATTGCACGCCACCGGCTCGTCAATAAAATCTTGGCTGATGAACTGGCGTCATCCATCCACGCCTTGTCTATCCATGCCTACACGCAAACCGAATGGAAAACCCGGCATGGCGATGTACCGATGTCTCCGCCTTGTTTAGGTGGTAGTTTAGGTGGTACTTAAGGTAAAAGTTAAGGTAAAAGTTAAGGCGGTAATTTAGATGGTCCTTTAAATGATCGTTTTAGCGGTGATTCTAATAACGTTTAAGCAAGCGACCGTCAGGATACGTAAGCTTAGGATATTGCATTTTGAAGTTTAGCCTGGGATCTGACGATCTTGATTTCACCTTCGGTGATCAACGTATTCGCGTCATCTTGAAGCGGCAGCGTCGAAAGACAATCGCGATCCACCTCATAGCAACGCATCAGCCGGTTGAAGTGCGTGCACCACTTAAGTGTGCCTGGCGTGACATCATCGCTTTTGTCGAATCTAAGCATGTTTGGATTGCTAAGAACCTGGCATCGCTCCCGGTTGAACCCGCACCCGTTAGCTTTGACGATAAATCAGCGCATTATTATCTTGGTCAGCCCTACAAATTGAGCCTCTCAAGTGGTCGTAGTCTGGTTCGCATCAAACATGATGTTATCCAGGTGAGTGTGATCGATTTGACGAATCAAAAAAAAGTCGCTGAGGCACTAGAGCGCTTTTATAAAAAACAGAGCGAGCAGGTATTCGCTGTTCGACTTAAACAATGTGTTGAGCAGTTTCCTATTGGGGTTATTCCTAGCGGTTTACGGGTGAGAAAAATGAAATCCAGATGGGGCAGTTGTTCTCATCGTGGTGAAATTTGTTTGAATACGCATCTCGTCAAACATTCACCTGAGGTGATTGATATGGTCATTCGACATGAGTTGTGTCATTTACACCACTTCGCCCACAATGCTGATTTTTACCAATTAATGGATCTAGCGGAGCCAAATTGGCGCTCAATTGAAACAAAATTGAATAGGGGCCCGATCAGTCCCCGGCAACTTACCCTGTTGTAAACGTTGTTGTGCTGATTACAGTGATCTTCTACTTAGAGGTCATTTATCGCTGTTCATCAGAGGCTTTAGCAAGGGGTAGATGTCTTCTACAATCATCCACTGCGCTTCTGCCCTGGGATGAATGCCATCCTGTTGCATGAGATCTCTAGGTGTTGTCACACCCTCAAGCAAATGCGGCACTAGCGCGATTTCTTGCCCTGTGGCGACGTCAGCGAAGGAGTTTTGGAAGGCCAAGGTATAGCGCCGACCATAATTCGGCGGCAGTACCATTCCGACCAACAGTACTTGGATGTCTTCGACAGCTGCCATCTCAATCATTTGGTTTAGGTTCGATTTAATCTTGTCGATTGGATAGCCGCGCAGTCCGTCATTACCGCCAAGTTCCAGAATGAGTATATTGGGTTGGTGTACGTCGAGTGTTTTAGGTAATCTTACGAGTCCGCCACCGGTTGTTTCTCCGCTAACACTTGCGTTGATAACCGTGTAGTGGGAACCGTCCTGTTTTAGCTTGTCAGACATCAATTGAACCCAACCTTGTTCGGGTTCCATACCATAGGCTGCACTGATGCTATCTCCGAAAACGAGTATTTTCGGATCGTTTGCACTTGCCGATGAACCATAAGTTAAGCACAGAACAGTAATCCAAATTTTGGAAAGGTGCGTAAAGCTAGCTGTGAAATCAGAAACTACCAATTTAAATACTCAAGTTGATGCCACTATTATGATCAAAACCATCGACCTCGGTAAGACCGTCCAGACCTCTGAAGGTCAGTTGACCATCTTGAAAGGGATCGACATCGAAATCAAGAAGTCTGAGGCCGTTGCTATCGTAGGTGCCTCTGGTTCCGGTAAGACCACTCTTTTAAGCCTCATTGCGGGCTTAGATACACCCAGCCAAGGGCAAATATTTCTCGCCGATCAAGAATTGACGGCAATGGACGAAGAACAACGCGCTAAAGCCCGTGGTGAATTCGTCGGATTTGTATTTCAAGCCTTCCAGCTGTTGGACAGCCTGACTGCGATCGAGAATGTCATGTTACCTGCTGAGTTAAAGGGCGACCCCGAAGCTGAATCTAAAGCTAAGGAGCTGCTCGTCAGAGTCGGTCTCGATCACAGAATGCATCACTATCCACGCCAACTCTCAGGCGGAGAGCAGCAGCGAGTGGCTCTTGCCAGAGCGTTCGCATCCTCTGCAAAAATTTTATTTGCCGATGAGCCGACGGGAAACTTAGACACCAAGACCGGTGCGACAATTATTGATTTGTTGTTCGAGTTGAATCGGGAATTTGGCACAACACTTGTCCTTGTGACACACGATTTGCGCTTAGCCGAACGCTGCGACAGGTCAATTCTCATTGACTCCGGTGTAATTACTGCTGAGCCGATACAAGCCAAGGCCTCGGCGTTGATTGAATCATGAGGCTTGGCCTTGCGCTGAAGCTTTTGTGGCGTGACTGGCGTTCTGGCGAGCTGACACTTTTACTCGTTTCTTTGTTGATCGCAGTTGGCACGGTAACGACAATTACCTTATTCGTTGACCGCCTGCAACAGGCCCTGTTAGCCGAGTCGGCAACATTTCTTGCCGCGGACCGGGTTATTTCAAGCAATCAACCGATCGATCCTCAAATTTTAACTGAAGCGAGAACGCGTGGTCTTGGCCAAGCGGAAACCCTCACGTTTCTGTCGATGGTATTTTCATCTGAGCGAGCGCAGTTTGCCGCGGTAAAGGCGGTCTCTGATACTTATCCGCTGCGGGGTGAACTGATCACCTCAGATAAACCTTTTGAATTCGGTGAGATCGTCACCTCCGGTCCACCACCAGGTGAGATATGGCTCGAAAGTCGACTGCTACCTTCGTTAGACGTCCAACCCGGTGACGTATTAGATCTTGGCGTGACCAGTTTTGTTGTTAGCAAGGCGTTGATTAAAGAGCCAGACAAGGGCGGCGGTTTTAGTAACACCGGCCCTCGTGTATTGATGAATCTAAGTGATGTACCGTTAACCGAGGTTGTTCAACCTGGTAGTCGACTCACCTACCGTTATCTTTTCTCTGGAGAGAAGCAGGCTCTGGATGACTTTCAAGCTTGGGTGGAACCTCGCCTTGACGAAAATGTCAGAATGTTTGGTGTTAAAGAGGGCACTGAGGGAATCGGTAACGCCTTGGATAGAGCGGAGCGGTTTCTTCTGCTCGGCGGTCTGTTAGGGGTTATCTTAGCTGGCGTGGCCATTGCACTTTCTGCACAACGTTATTCCTTGCGCCATTACGATCATGTTGCCATTTTGAAGACGTTAGGTGCGACGCCGAATGGCATTGATGGTTTGTTTATCACGATTTTTGTGCTGCTAGGTCTGATCGGCACGTTGCTTGGCAGCGGCGTTGGTTATATGGCGCAGATCGGCATATCTGCCGCACTGCAACCCTTTATTCCGGTCGAGTTGCCCGCGCCGGGTATGCGTCCTATCTGGTTAGGTTTGACGACAGGGTTTGTTTGCCTGCTGTCTTTTGCGTTACCGCCGTTATTAAAGTTGAGATCGACAGAGCCGATTCGCGTTATTCGCCGTGACATTGAGGTTGGCACAGGTAGTAATCGACTTGCGCAGCTGATAGGAGTGGTCGGTACGATCGGGTTGATGTGGTGGTACAGCGAAGATATTGAGTTAACACTAATGATCTTCTCCGGCGGCCTAGTTGCCTTGCTTGTGTTATCAGGCTTAGCATTTATTTTGCTCAAATCGGGCCGCGTACTGGGGATGCAAGCGGGTAGTGTCTGGCGGCTAGCGTTAGCGGGTATGCAACGTCGTGGCCAAGAGAACACCATGCAGATTCTCGTTTTTGGTCTGGCGATTATGCTGCTACTGATACTGTTCTTGGTGCGCACGTCGCTCATAGAAGACTGGCAAGCACAAATCCCCGTTGATGCACCGAATCACTTTGCGATGAATATATCGCCAGAGGATGTGGAGCCCATTCGCAATCTACTGGTCGAAAATGATATTCGTTCACAACCTTTGTATCCGATGATTTCTGGTCGAATCTCGAAGGTGAATGGCGAGGTGGCGAAGGAACGTGAGGAGCGTGAAACACAAACGGATGATCAAGAGGAAAGGGGCCCCCGGGCGACCTCAAATCGAAATTTAACTTACGCTGGCGAAATTCCTGATGACAATCTGATAACTTCTGGGGAATGGTGGGCAGCAGATTACGTTGGACCGGCCTTGGTTTCGTTGGAAAAAGATCTCGCCGCAAGGAATGGATTAAAAGTAGGCGATGCGCTTGAGTTTACCATTCAAGGTCGCCAACTTGATGCGAAAGTGTCCAGTATCCGTTCCGTCGCATGGGACAACATGCAACCGAATTTTTATATCATCTTCTCGCCTGCCGCGCTTGAAGATTACCCATCAACCTTTATGACGAGCTTCCATTTAGAAAGGGAAAATAAAATTTTCCTAAATGGATTATTACGTGAATTTCCAACCATGACAGTGATTGAAGTTGATGCCATTATCGAGCAGATTAAAACGATAATCACTCAGGTCACGATGGCAATAGAATTAGTGCTCGGGTTGATTCTTATTTCAGGTGCTTTGGTACTACTCGCTAGCATTCAAGCGAGTATGGATGAACGGTTTAAGCAGCATGCGATTTTGCGAACGTTAGGCGCAGGTCGACGTCTTGTTATGGGCAGTCTGGTCATTGAGTTCTGCGTGCTTGGATTGTTCGCCGGCGTGCTTGCCGCGATTGGTGCGGAAATTACTGTGTATGGCCTTGAAGAACAAATTTTTGAATTAGATTACGAGCCTAACCCTATGCTGTGGTTGTTGGGGCCCGTAATCGGTGCTGTACTTATTGGTTTGATCGGCACCATAGCGACTCTGAAAGTCGTTAGAACACCGCCGACCATTGTGTTGAGGGGTTTGAACTAAACTATTCGGTGTACCAGCTTTGGTTAATATTTTTTCTCATCCAGAGCTGACTATACCAATGATAACGATTGCCCAGCGTCGCTGGCATCGTGCAGTTATACCTAGAGCGACCGACGGGCAAGGGCGTTTTATTACGGGCGATCAATTGCTTCGCATCGGTTATTTTAAGTTCAGTCGGACCGCCTGGTCCATAACAGGTGGCTTCCGAAACTCTGTAGTTTCCTTCGAGTAATTCCAGTGAAAGAGTGGGTGTCTCATCGTTCTTTAAGATCGGGTTAAGCGCTGTCTCTGCAACCGGAAAAGGTAGCGTGTTTAACTTAGTGCGAAAAGACTTCATTGCGCTATAGGGACCAGAGAAGGGGAATCGAGGCAGCATTAAAAGAGAGGAATAGCGGCTCGCGGGTCCACTTTGTTGACCGATGCCTATATAGCCGAGCTCTTTTACCAGCGCTAGAACCTCAGGATTGTACTCGCCGTAGGGGTAAGCCAACTGCTTAGGCGTTGGGCCAATTTCTCGCTCTATGATTTCTTGAGCAAATACAATCTCATTTCTTATTCTACTTATCCATTCGGCTTTCGATTCATCTTGCGCCATTCGAACCAAATGCGCATGGCTGTGGGTATGATTAGCAATGCTCGCACCCGCGCGTTTCATCTCCCTGATTTGATCCCAAGTCAGATAACCCTTTCTGCCGACAAGTTGCGTCGCGACAAAGATCGTGAAAGGTAGGTTGTACTGTTTCAAAACAGGAAACGCGTTATCGTAAATATCAACGTAGGCATCATCAAAGGTGATGCTCACGACCTTGTCCGGTAAAAGCGCTTGGGTTGCAATGGCGTCCAATAGTTTCGTCAGAGGCCAGATACGATAGCCTTCGTCGACAATCGTCTTCATGTGTAAAGAAAACCCATCAGGGCTAATGCTGGTGCTACTGGGCGTAGAAATGTGTACGTGGTGATACTGCATTAAAACGCCGCCGTGAACGATCTGCGGCTTATCTATCGCCTTGACAGAGAAACCTAAGAGAAGAAATAGTAAAATCCAGGTTATCTTTACCATACAGCATCAATCTCAAAATGGGTCGACCACTATGCTACACGAGGTGTAGAATTGCGTCCTTATTTTATACACCAAAAGCCCAGATAGGGGCTACTAGGTTACCGCATATTATGTCGACAATTGATCACCAAGATGCCACCGACGCCGCATTGCTGGGCGATGAGCGAAAGCTTCAGTTGGAGCAGAAGAAGGTTTTAAAGAAGCTCAGGAGAGAAGCGGGCAAAGCTATCCACGACTTTGGCATGATCGAAGAGGGCGATAAGGTAATGGTTTGCATTTCCGGTGGGAAGGATAGTCTCGCCATGCTGGATATCTTGCTGGGTCTGCAGAAATCTGCGCCAATTCACTTTGATTTAGTCGCGGTCAACCTTGATCAGAAGCAACCGGGGTTTCCCGAACACGTATTGCCCCAATATTTTGAGTCTCTTGGTGTTGATTACGACATTATAGAGGAGGACACCTACTCTATCGTCACTGAGATGGTGCCTGAGGGTAAAACCTACTGCGGCTGGTGTTCACGGTTTCGACGCGCAATATTGTATAAATATGCGAAAAAAAATGGTTGCACGAAGGTCGCGCTCGGCCATCACAGAGACGACATTATTGAAACGTTATTTCTCAATATGTTCCACGGTGGCAAGTTAAAAACAATGCCCGCTAAGCTTCTCAGTGATGATGGCGAAAATGTCGTTATCCGCCCGCTGGCTTATTGTAAGGAAAAGGATCTTGAGCGCTATGCCGAGTTGATGCAGATGCCTATCATCCCTTGTAATTTGTGCGGGTCTCAAGAAAATCTTCAAAGGCCGATGATCAAGGCAATGCTGCAAGGCTGGGATAAACAATTTCCGGGTCGCCTGGAAAGTATCTTCAGGGCAACCACTGACGTTGTGCCGTCGCATCTGCTCGATAGAACATTGCATGAATTTACCGGTGCGAAGCCGCTTCAAAAATTAGATGTGATTAACTTATCTAACGCTGATTAGCATATGCCGCGCGATGAATATTTCGATCAATTGTTTTGTAGGGCATTAATCAGGTCCAAACGACCTTGCTCTATTGATTGATAGTCTTGGATAGCCTGAAAAAATTGTCGAGGGATCGTTCGAAATGCAGAATATTTTCTTCATCAGGCGCGTCACCTGCCAGTAGTTTGTGCTCTAGGGTTTTAGCAGCCGACATTAAGTCAAATGCGCCGAAACTGCCGACGACTCCAGCGATGTTGTGCATAAGGCGCTCAGCTTTGACAAGCTCTCCGTCACCGAGAAACGATCTGAATTCCTGGTCAGCATTTTTGTATATACGTGTGAACTCAACAAGTAGTCTTTGTAGAAGCTGGCTATTATGATCGTGCGCTATGAGTGCTTGGGAGAAATTCACGCCGCGCAGTATTTTTGAATTGTTAGGCGTGTCGGTGTCATTAATAGGCGCTAATGTCGGGCCGACTGCAGGCGGCGAAGCTTGTTGCTGGGTGTTCGTCATTTCGTCGATGGCATCTAAAAGAAGCGCAAAATCTATGGGTTTGGTCACGTATTTGTCGAAGCCCTTTTTCAGCGCATTTTCAATCTCACCTTCAAGCACTCCAGCCGACAGAGCAATAACCGGTAAGTCGTGGAATCTCTCGTCGGCACGAATCCTTTGAATAGTTTCAATACCATCCATGACGGGCATGCGTAGATCCATGAGAACGAGGTCGAAGGGTTTTGAAGCCATAAGGTTCAAAGCGATTTTACCGTGATCGGCGACAGTGATGCGATGTCCTGCATTGCGGAGTATTTCACCGGCAAGTTCTTGATTGATGATGTTGTCTTCAACAAGCAGTAAGTCTAAACCTGCAGACTGTATTGGGCGATTGATAGGTTTGATTGCCGGCGTGCGATCCTCTGCGTCGATCCACTTCTCGACAATGATTGAAAAGAAAAAACGGCTGCCTTCGCCTAGGGTACTGGTTGCATGGATGTCGCCTTGCATCATCTCGACTAGCTTTCTACAGATCGCAAGACCTAAACCGGTTCCATCAACACGCCTTAGAGAATCGGTTTGATTGAACGATTCAAAAATAGTCTCAATATTTTTAGGCTCAATGCCTGTACCCGTGTCCTCGACTGTAAAATTCAAGCAGGATTGGTTGTCGGGCAGTTCGATCGTATCGATCTCCAGCGTGATGCGGCCTTGTTCTGTAAATTTCAGTGCATTGCTGATCAAATTGATAAGAATTTGACCGATTCTTACCGGGTCGCCGAGCAAAAACTCATTGTCCATCGACAACGGGTTCGGCAGTACTAACTCGATACCTTTTTCTGCGGCTTCCAGTCTGAACAAGTTGAGCGCATCGGTAATGACCGCGCTGATTTTAAAGGGCGTTTTCTGTAACGTTAACTTGCCCGACTCCACTTTTGAGATGTCGAGTATGTCGTTAATCACTCGCAAGAGATGATTTGAAGAATTGCGAATTGTCGTTAGATACTCACTCTGTCGCTTGTTTAGCGGTGTATCTAGAGCGAGTTCAGTGAAGCCAATGATAGCGTTCATGGGCGTTCGAATTTCATGGCTCATATTTGCAAGGAATTGACTCTTGGTATCAGTGGCCGCTTCGGCTAGGCGCTTTGCTTGTTCGGCCTGTTCTCGAAGTTTCCGTTCTGTGATGTCGATAATCGATGCTTCGACGTGCTCAGTGGCTTTATGTTCATCAGGTAACATTTTTGCGGATATTGCCACCCACAGTTTGGTTCGGTCGTTGCGATAGATTTGTGTTTCAAAACCAACGACTATTTTCTCTGTAAATAGTGTATCGAGGAATTCTCGCAGTGCTTCATGATCAGTAAAAATCGAAGACAGGTTGAGTTGCCGCTCTGTATTTAGAATCGGATCACTAAAACCCATCAGGTGAATGGCGGCCGGATTGATCGTTGCAATCACACCTTCCAAATCAATCTCTACAATTGCTTCAACGGCATTTTGATACAAGGACAGGTACTTATCCCGGGACGTATTGAGTTGTTTATATAGCTTTGCATTTTCGATTGCTATCGCGGATTGCAGTGCTAACAGTTTTAGTACGGTGACACGGTCTTGAGTAAAGGCATGGGTGCTTTGCATGTTCTCGATGTACAGAACGCCGATTAAGTGTGACTTACTCAAGATTGGCACGCAGAGAATGGACTTGGGAGAATAGTTAGTGACGTATTCGTCCTGTGTGAAAATGTCCTCGTTCTGTGCGTCGTTCAAGACGAGGTCTTCTTGGGTACGGGCGACATATAGGATGATCGACTGAGGTAGGCTGTCTGCATCTTCTAATAGAATGCTAATGTGCTCGTGTTCGGTTGTTGAGCCTGTGAACCTACTTGTGATTTCGACAGAAAAGGTGTCAGCATCTGCCAAAACTAGACATGCACGATGAGCGCCGGCATTCTCTAAAGCGACTTGCATCAATTTCTCTAACAAATCACTGAGGATTATCTCGCCAGCCAATACCTGCGACGCCTTGATGACAGTGCTGAGGTCCATAGTGTCAAGTCGCGAAACATTCTGACTATTGATCCCGGCGGCGATACTATTTGACAGGTTTGTATCTTTTAGCATGCCCTCGTTAAGACCGGGGAATTCCGCATCGAGTGCGTTCACCTTGGCCGAGCTTCCCCATCTGACGTAGCTGGTTCTGGCACTGCTGAAATGAAACAAGGCTAATTCACGGCGGTTCGAGTTGTAATAAAATCGACCGGCAAGTTCGCATGCAAGCCCGTGATCTTTCAAAAACCCATTTGACTTAGCGTAGTGAATCGCCAGTTCATAATGGTCCATCGCACTGGCTGATTCGAGGTTGACGCGGGCGAGTTCCGCTTCCACAAGGTGGTAGGCATGCAGAATGTTATGGGGTGCATGCTGCGCCCATTTTCGTAGTAGTCGTTGGTTACGCTTTACTCGCCACTTTAGTTTTAATCGAGTCAGTCCATCTGCCTCATTGATGGATCCAATGCAGGCCAGGCTCTCATACAAGTTGAAAAACGGGATGCTGGGGGACGAAGCGACAGCGTGGAGGTGTGACCTTGCTATCTTTGCAAAAGCGAGTGCTTCTTTGTTCTGATGGAATAGAACGGCTGTTAATAGCTTCACGATGTGAAGAGTTGCAATGCTGGTGATATCACCGCCCTGCATGTGATGGGGTAGCATTTCTGACTCTTGATAGAATTCACCTTCCAATATCCATGGTTGGCCGGAAGGTGCTAACAAATTGCGAACGACTTGTTGGTAGATGCAGCCGAGACTTAGCATCGGCGTTTGGTTTAGATCCTTAGCTGTTTGATTGTAGTTTTCAAGATTTTTGTCCAAGCTGTTTAAGTCGTGCCCTAGTAGGAACGCATTCGCCGACCCGGTCATTGCTGCAATCAACGCAAATTCAATATCGCCGGTCTCCATGCCAATACGATGCGCGGTTGCTAAGGGTTCAAGAGACTCCTTGATGTGGTGCTTCCAGGTTAGAATAAAGTTGTTCACCAAGGTTAGCGTTCTGCAGTGCAGTTCTTTATTTGAAGGCGTCAGGTTCTCGGTCGCCAGCATGCCGAAACGGTAGCCTGTTTCGATTGTGCCGAAGTAAGAAATGATCAAAGCGCCAAACATCGGGTAGGCAAAGGATGATTCTGGGGCCATTCCCTCGGACAACGACAGTTCGGTAATCTTAAGTATATAATCCGTTGTTCTTCGATCGCCAATCAAATAGCCCGCTTGGCACATTAAGACCAGTACTCTCATTGCTGCCAATGATTCCGGCTTTGTCATGCGCGGTATATTATTGATGTCGATGCGGTTCATCTTTAGGGTTAGATAAATGGCTTTTGCAATCACTAGCGGCGTCCTAAACGTAGCTGTGCTATCACTGAGCCTAATGCCAAGCTTACCAAGCATCTGCTGTCCGAGTGATATGGCGCTGTTCATGTCGCCATAAGCGATCAGTGCTCGCATTTGAATTTCTTGAGTTCGGCACGTGTCTAGCGTATTTCGAGTGTGTGCTAATGTGGTTTTAAGTAGGGTTTCGAGTTGTTCGGTGTCGCCGCATAGGTAGGCGGCCTCGGCAGCTTCGAGATGCATAGCGAAGCCGTTTTCATATTGCACCCAGACATTTTGGCCATGCAATGCAATTGCTGTTCGCAGGTATTTAAATGTAGCTTGAAAGGCAGCGGATTCTCTAGCGCGCCTTGCTGCTGTAAAGTTAAGTTCGGCTAAACGCTGCTTATCGATCGAATCACTTTCAGTGCTAGTGATGTCGGAATTTAGCTGATTGACAATATCAAATATATTCTCTTGAAGGTCGCCCTCTTGCTCCTTTAAAAAATTGTGTCCGATTAGACTATGAATTCGCCGCCTTTCATTGTTGTCGAGCAGTGAATATGCCGCTTGCTGAATGCCCTCGTGAGAAAATTGGTATTTCATACGTCGATCAGAATTCAGGTCCATTGGGCTGTAAACAAGATACCCCTCCTTAATGGCGTCTAACAGCTTGGCGGCCGTTTCAGTATAGGATAAGCCGGAGACGTCTTGTATTGTGTCAAGACTGAAGGACTCTGCAATGCAGGAAGCGATCTTTAGTAGCTGTCCCGTCTGCTTTTCAAGATGGCCGACCTTTTCGGCGAGCATTGCGCCAACATTTTCGGTAGGGGGATGTGCTTCGAGGCGTTTTATGTCCCAGTCCCATTCTCTGTGGTCTCGATTGAATGTGATGATGCCTTGGTTGTTTAGCCGGACTAGGAATTCTCTCAAGGCGAGCGGGTTACCGCTCGTTTTCTGGTGAATTACAGCAGCTAAATCCAGTATTTCTTCAACCGAGCGAAACAATGCCTCTGAAATAATTTGTGCAACACTTTCAACACTAAGGTTACGAAGACTATAGACCTCTGCATCCGGAAGTCGTGAACTGATGTCTGCTATAACGGCTTCTTTTGTACTTTGCGATGTCGCAGGCTCTAGTCTCATCGCTGCAAGAAAAAGAAAGCGCTCTAACTTGTACTCTGAAAATAGCGACTCGAATAAGGTTAAGGAGGCTTGGTCTATCCACTGCAGATTTTCAATGAATAAAACAAATATACGTTTATCGACCGTTAAGGATTCTATCAACGCAGCGAGGCTTTTTGATAGGCGACTTCTAAGCTCTGTTGGTGAGTAGTCGGCGGTGCTTGCGCTTTTTTTACCGATGACTTTTTCGAGCTCAGGCGAAAGGGTTGCTAATAAACCGATATTGCCTTGAAGTTTCTCGTGCAGCCTTGCGCGGATCACCGGTAAGTTGCCAGAGGCTAACAGTTGCCGGGCGAGCTGTCCCAAAGCTAGGGATAGTCCGCTATAAGGTACATCCGGATTGACGACGTTGTGCCGTCCGACCGCCAGATAACCATGATGGGCGGTAACTTCCTTGCAGAGATCAGAGATCAGGGAAGATTTACCAACGCCAGCCTCACCACAGCAAATAATAATTTTTCGCTCGCCCGCCTCAACCGCAGCGAGGGATTTGCTTAGGCCCTTCCATTCTTCTTCGCGTTCTAGCAATTTCTCTGGAATGTTGAGGTTTTCAGGGATGTCGTCTAAGGCAACGTCGAAACTGTCCAGCCGCTCGACATTGCCTGTTTCTAGGTATTCGATGCACAGGCTAAGGTCCTGGTGAATAGCGAAGGTACTTTGATAGCGGTCCTCCGGCATTTTCGCCAATAGTTTAAGGACAATTTTGCTAATCGCCAGCGGGATATCTGGCACGATGTTGCTAGGCGAGCGGGGCGCCCTGGCGATTTGTTGGTGAACTAACTGAATCGGATCGTCGGAGGTAAAAGGTGGCTCACCCGTTAAAAGCTGGTAGAAAACCGTGCCGAGCGAATATATATCGGTACGGTAATCGATTGAACGATTCATTCGACCGGTTTGTTCTGGGGAAATATATTCGAGCTTGCCTTCAATGCCGCTGCTGATTTCGAGTTGTTTGCTAGCAGGTTTAAAGCTGGCGATACTGAAGTCGACGAGCTTAACCGTTTGGGTTTCCGGGTTGAAGAGAATGGCGTCGGGGTTAAGGTTTTTATGAATCATGCCGCGGTCATGTAGATGATCTAACGCGTCGGCGAGATCTCTGGTGAGATACAGAGATGCCAGTAGCGACAGTTTGTTCTTTGTCAGGGTCGACGAGAGCCTGTCCGCATTTGGGAATTCGGTAATGAGTATCGGTATGCCCGATTGCTCAATAAGTTCATATACGCGCACGACAAATCGGGAGTCCAGTGCTTGTAAGAAATCACATTCGCGATGGTACTTAGCCACCTTGTCGGGCGAAGCGACTTCTGGTCTCAGCTGAAGTAGCGTGACCAGTTCACCCGTTTTAACCCGTCGCGCGGTATAAATTAGCGTTTCTTGCGTTTGAGCAACACTCTTTATGCCTATGTAACCCGGTACGGAAATCATCGCGTTAAGCGCGCGCTTTGCATCGCTGAGCGATGGCTTACAGTGTAAGCGAGCAAAAATAGGTCGCGCATATTTATTTCACCGTGGGTGAAAACAGATAGCCTGTGCCGTGAATGGTGCTGATGAACGTGGTGCCAGGGGAGTGTTCACGAAATTTACGTCTTACCTGTCCCACAAGCACATCAATGTAACGGTCGTCAGGATACCATTCACGATTTCGTATTTTATTCATCAGCTGGTCGCGGGTCATCACCTTGCCTGAACTCTCAATGAGAGCGAGCAGCAGATGAAACTCGCCGGCGGAAAGCGGTTGAGCCAACGCTTCCGGTGTAGTCAGCTCACGTTTGTTAAGATCCAGCGACCATCCAGCGAAGGAGCGTTTAAAACCTTTTTCTTTTTGTTTTTCCTGTGCCTTCACGCGCCAATTTAGATTTTTGACCCGTGAAAGCAGCTCCCTTAGGTCAAAAGGTTTAGTAACGTAATCATCGGCACCACTTTCTAAACCGACAATACGGTCAATTTGTTCATCTTTGCCGGTGACGAGAATAATCCCAACTTCAGAGCTCGCCCGCAGCTCTCGTGTGAGAGTCAGGCCATCTTTGCCGGGTAAATTAATATCGAGTAGTACAAGGTCGATATCTTTTTCCTTCACAAAGTCTGCCACGCCGTCAGCGTCTTGCCTGGCGTAAACTGTATACCCCTCTTTCTCAAAATGCGCAGATAGCTGCGCGCGGGTGATCGGTTCATCCTCAATTATTAGCAGGTTAGTGGATTGCTCTGTCATTAAGTGTCTCTGTCTCTATGGTGGTGAACGAGTGTGGCGTGGCTGAACTGACGTATGGATAAGTCATCTCGTTGATAACAATCATCAGCGACTGACGCTATAATGCCTTAAGCAGTGAGTGACGGCAATTTGCTATGACAAACTCATTAAAGCCCCTAAATGACATCGTTTCCAGATGTTGTTGTCGAAAACGCGGAGAAATGCGTATGTCGAATTTCATGGTTGTGCCATGGTCTTCGCTTTCTGAGGATGCCTTAGTCGGCATCATTGAAGACTTCGTGACCCGTGAAGGCACTGAATATGGTGCTTCGGACATTTCTTTAGAGAAAAAAGTACGGCAGATTCTTCGCCAACTCGAACGGGGTGATGTATCTATTGTGTACGATGACGAGACCTTGTCGTGTTCAGTTGCGCTTACACGCGAGCTACCTGAGGCTTAGCGATTCTTAAATCAGGTCAATGAGCCGTGACCTAACGGATTGTGTACGCGCTACATATCGAAATATATCGGGATGACGATCTCTTTTTACATTTCATCGTCATCCGCCGGTCACTCATCAGAAGTCGACGGTATACCAACGGTATCTTGATAAAATCAAAAAATGCATAAAAAGCAATGACATACCGTTATTTATCGTCATTGGTCACGTTGTGAATCGCCTCCGAGTGGCTCTATATCGACCGTTAGTCATCTGTAAAAAACCGCCCATCTTTCGTTTACATCCTGTTTACAATCTAGCCACCATCTACCGTTACAATGCCTGCCGAAGAAAAGAAAGAGATTAGTTGTAACGTTATGTAACTCATTAAAGTCGCCTGAGATACCTTGCAAGGTTTCTCGGAATAGAAGGTAAGCTACTAGTTTAGTTGAATATTTTCTTGTTTGACCAAAATTAATTCGCTAACATCGCGAATGTTTTCCGCATTAAAGCGACTTGTCGAATTACAAAGTGGTTACAAGAGTTACATAAAATGCCTCTAATCTAAGCAGAGAAGTGTTCACGAAATGAAATTTATAACGGGCTCTCGAACAAGTGGAAGAAAGATTATGTTAGCTGAATTGTTGTTACTCATTGCCATGGCGCCATCACTTGCAAATGCGGAACCGCAGATTTTGCTAGATATGGTTGCCTACAGAACCGAGATAGTCATTGTTGATGGTCAAGAAGTGACCAAGCAGGTTGAGACGACCACGATCGAACCAGGTCAAGAGCTTGAATATAAGATCAACTTTGTAAACGAGGGCGATGAACCAGCCACATCGGTCATCGTTAATAACCCCATTGCATCTGAGACTCTTTATGTGCCGAACAGTGCGACGGGCGAAGCGATAGAGTTTTCAGCTGACGGCGGTTCAACCTTTCACGTCGACGGCGAAGTTATCTACCAAGCCAAAGTGTTTGGTGGCGGTACAGAACAAAGAACAGCAAATGCCGATCGATACACCAATATTCGTTGGGTCATCGGTCAGATTGAGCCGGGTCAGAGCGGTGAGCTGACATTCAAAGTAAAAGTTAAGTAATTTTGGGGATCAGGGTTATGGCAAATAAAGTATCTACAAGGAAGTGGTTCGTAAAGTGCCTGGCGCTTATGTCAGTCGTTGCCGGATTTTCAATCGCGCAGCAGGCGTCAGCTAGTACAGCTGCAGATGCCCGAATTCAAAACAGGGTCACAGTGACCTATTCAGGTGGTTCAGATTTCTTTGATCTGTTCGTTACGGTCACTCTGGTTACGGCTGATGCGACTGTCAGTGCGCCATCGCCGGCGGCCCCAAGTATCGCTTCGAATGGGACCGTGGAAATCGCCTTCACCGTAACTTCAAATGCTAACGGTAAAGATGACTATGCACTCGAGTTTGGCACGCACTTATGTGATGGCTCAGCCGGAACTTGTAACACGACATTTGACACGGCGACTGTCGGTATTACCCCTGAATCAGAGGTCACCTTTGCGGTGGACACAGTACCTACCTTAGATGGCGCAGATGTAGCGATTGCCGCTACGACTTATTCGTCGGGTTCTACTGCCGCTTGTCAGGGCGTATCGGGCGCTGGTTGCACATTGTTTGTACCTAACGATGATGCAGCTGACTCCTCTCTTAACGGTTTCACAAGTGGCGCTGGCCAAAAAGTTGTTGCCGGTGGACAGGTTTGTTCGGTTGGCGCAGTTATCGACACGGGTCCACAGGGTAATGCGACTCTTTCAAACGCGCTATCTTCTATCGAGTTGTTTGGGTGTGCCGGTGCCGTAACCCTAACGCCTGCTGAAATAATAGCTCAGCAAGTTGAAGTTGTAATTACATTTGACCCTAGTGCAGATGGTGTCCCCACTTTAGTTGCTGATCAGACTATTGATTTGCTCTTCAGCGTGACGGGCTCGAACGCAGCCGTGGTAACAGGAACAGTACCCGTGACGCTTACGGCGTTTACGTTAACAGTTGTAAAGTATGTCAAGAATATAGGCTCAGCAGCAAACTCAAATGCGGGTATTGCAGGTAATGGTGATTGTGGTGTTTTGGCCACACATGGTTCAGCAACACTAGGTGATGCAGGCTCGGCCGATAATGACGATGATTTTTGTGATACAGCGACAGTCGTTGCTCAGCCGGGCGACCAACTTGAGTATTTGATAGTCGTCTCTAATGGCGCAGGCAGCGATACCAATGCCGTTCGCGTCGTTGACATTATTCCAGAGTTCGTCACATACGAAACTGATTCCGTAGAGATTAGTACAGATGATTCTACTTACAATACTAAAACAGACGCGGCGACAGACGGTGATCAAGTCGATTTAGACGCAAGCGACCCAGTTACGCTTTATATCTACGGGTCGGATCCTGCCACAGATACCACAGCAACACCGGGTGGTGAGACAGCGGCAACGGACCTTTCTGCGGGCGACGTGCTCTACATTATTTACACGGTCACCGTTGATTAATAAACGTAGGTCCTTCCGGGCCTAAGCAATAAATTTTAGAAATAGTAACGCTACACACGAGACAAAGATGATGAATATAAACAAACGATGGTTAGGCTTTTTTCTACTGATTGCACTCGGTATCGGTGGACAAAGTGCGCTGGCTAACACGGCTGCAAACTCAACAATTGTGTCGAACGTCACCTTGAGCTTCGACCAGGGCGCTGATGAAACAGCTTTTGCGCTGGTCACCGTGAATTTGGTTGCGGCGGCCCCGAACTTTGTTGGATCGGCGACTGACCCAGCAACCATCGATGAAGATGGTACAGCCGTAGTCACATACGCCATTTATGCTAACGCTAATGGTCCTGATACGTATGACATTACCGTTTTTCCTTCACCAGTTTGTGACAACTTGGCGAACGATGGTCTGACCTGTAGTGACTTCTACTCAGATAATTTGTTGGCGAGTGAACTCGCCCTATCGACAAGCACCCTAGAATTAGGCGCGACAACAGTTTTTTCAACAACTGCATTCGATGATTGTGTTCACACCACTGTAGCAGGTGCAGAATGTCTAGCGACAGTGCCAAATGATGATGACACAGGTCTGAGTGCGACCGGTGTGAACGGTTTAGTGTCGGGTGATACAGTTTATCTTGAAACAGGTACTGTTGAGTGCCTAGTAGATATTACTACTGATAACAGTTCTGCAACCAATCAAGGTAGCCCAGCCGGTGCGACGTCGGTGATCGAAATTTATTCATGTGACGGTGTTGGCCTTACAACTGTTCCAGCCCTCGGCACGGTTATCGGCGAATCTAAATCTTTCACTTTGACGTTAGACCCAGATGCTGCGACTCCTATTTTAGGTTTGCCTGCAACGCAGACAATTGCTGTACAGACGAACATTGAATCAAACACAACACCTGCGGGTACTGCTATCCAGTCTGTAGCACGTGTCTTCACAGTAGAAGTTGTTGCCGCATTAACAATCAACAAGTTTGTTAAAAACATAACGAATACAGGCGCAACTTATAATGTGACCTGTGGCCCTGCTTCATCAGCGTTGGTTGCAGTTGCGGCGGCGCTACCTGTGGCAGATACCATTACTGCGACGAATTTGGGCACACTAAATTCTGGATCAGCTGACACCAACTCATTCTGCGAATCAGGTGCTGTGACTGCTGATCCCGGTGATACATTGGAATACTTGATCGTGATTAATAACGGTGATGGCAGCACTACATCGACCGTAATTATGCAAGAGCCGATTGCTGATTTCACGTTATTTGGAACTGACGCTAACGAAGGAACCGCAGAAAATCTGGTTGTGTTTACCGCGGACAACAACGTTGCCTGGACCGGTACGACCGATGCAACTGCCGATGATCCGGTAGAGTTCGACACGGGCGGACGAAGCCTCTACTTCTATCCAGGCGGTACTTCCGATGGTAACGGTACATTTGGTGACGCTGCTGACGGCGGGACGCTAACCGGTGATGATTACTATCTTCTAATTTACACAGTTACCGTTCAGTAAAAGACTCGCGGCCAGTGCATCTAGGGCTGGCCGTTCACGAGCTCGATAGAACTCAAACCCTCGATCAGGACAGCGTAATGATTGTGCGAAATATCAAGTACTTGATAGCGGTCCTGCTACTAAGTGCATTTTGCCAATCCGTCTTTGCTGTTGCACCTGCCAACACCGATATTAAAGCGGCGGCGACTCTAACCTATACCGGTTTGTCGGCGCCAATTGTTGTATCGGTGAATGTCAAAGTTATCCTTAAAACCGCATCCCCCAACATTGATGTACCCGTCACAGTGACGGTTGCAGAGCAACAGCCTAGTCAAATTACGCTCTTGTTTACGGCCAATGCAAACGGTGAAGATGCTTACCCATTAGCAAGTTTCTCGACCCCTACCGACGTTACCAATAATCAACCGGCTGTGTTTTTAGTTGATGCAATTATTACGAATAGCGTGAGCCTTGGCGCAACTGCAGCGTTTGCTCAGGCTTCGGCGGGCGCAACGAGTATTCTGGTGCCCTACGATGGTACTGCGGGCTCGTCCGTTAACGGTTTGCTTGGTGGCGACAAGGTCGTTATCAACGGGGCAGAATATGATATTGCCTCAGTCGTTGATAATGGAAACGGCAATGACAAAACCATTAACTTCTCGCAGCCGCTTGCTGTCATGGTGCCGTTCGGCACGCTCATCGCTGAAAGACGCGAAGTTGTTTTACGAATCCCCACTGTTGGCAACTTAACCACCGCAGCACCAGGTTCGATTCAGACTCGGGTGACGGTTACCAACAGCGGTTCAGAGTCAATCGACGTGCTTCATACAACCAACGTTGTAGCGGTCAATTTTAAAAAGTTCGTCCGTAATGTAACGACGCCTAACGGTGATGTAGCTGACGCGGTGACAATAAATGGTGAGGTTTATTTTACCGATGAGACAGATACCGTTTTGGCGACACGTGGCGATGTTTTGGAGTACGCCATAAGAGTCATCGCGCCACTCGGAACAAGTTTGAGCGATGTCAGAGTGTCAGACCCTGTGCCGATCTTCACACTTTACAACGCAAACTCGAGCCGTCTGAATACGATTACGGTCAATGCGGATGGCATCGCCTCGCCACTGATAGCGCCAGGGATGTTGATTGACGACGACACCGGGCGAACAGCAGAAGCGATAGCAACTGGCACGATTGGTGCTGGTAATACAGCTGTGGTGACGTTTCGAGTCACGGTGGAATAGGACAACCCATGCAAGGCAGTGCTGCAAGCTCATTCGGCAATTGCAGACGGTCAGCGACTACGTGGCCGCACATTTTTGCGTCTAAATTTCGTCATTTAGTTCTCTTTTTAGTCATATCTTTAGCGGGTGCAGCTCAAGCAATTCCACCGACACCCGGCGACATTATTCCTAGTGCCGCAACCCTATTTCTGGGTGATGAGGTTAGGCTCATTTCTGTTGTATCGGTGCGTATCCGCAGCACGGACAATAATATCGATCTTGACGATGTTGGGCTTGAGTTGTCGCCTAATCAAGCAGAGGAGAATCAGCCTGGTGTCTTGATCGGTGACTTAACTGCATTTAGTCTAACCTCTTCAGATACTATCTCTCTTGAAAGTATGACACTGGTTAGCAACGATCCAAGTTTTGTCGTTGTAAGTAACCAGCTTCGACTCGTTGGCGGGTTTGCCTTTAATTTTGAGGAAACTGACCAGTTTCGCGTCACCATTTCAGTAACAGTCAATTCAACAGGCGAGACGAAAGTCCTTTTTGTCAATGTCAGCGTCATCGACGTAAATGAAGCGCCGACAAAAATCGATATCAACGGCAGCTTAGTGCAAGACAATACAGCGGGCGAAATCGTCGGTGACTTGACTGTTCTGGACGAAGACATCGCTGACACCCATACTTTTACCGTCTCGGATGATCGATTTGAGGTCACCGCGAATGCCGAGTTAAAGCTCAAAGATGACCAGAGTCTTGATCTTAATGAAAAGGTCACGGTGACGGTGACCGCAACAGACTCTGGTGGCTTGACCATTTCAACCGACATTCTGGTTGTGACTAATGTGGCGGATATCCCGCCAACACCGTCGGCTTTGCAACTGTTTCAAATCGATCCAACCGGCGTTGACACGCTTGCGCTGGATGCACAGTCTTGCGCCTCGCCGACTAACCCCGTGGTGATTAGTCCTGCATTTTCAGATAGCTTTATTCTGCCGGGTGTTAACCAATTTGCTGAGGCAAGCATTGTTGAAATTGGCGGCTTACTCGTGGTTAAAGTTAAAGACACGGACAAAAACCTAAGCCCGCGCCGAATTGACTTCATCGAGGTGATTGTCTCTGGCAACATAAGCCGCGACGCAGAAACCTTAACGCTAAGAGAGACCGAGTTAGCCAGCGGTGAATTTATCGGTTATCTTTCGACGACGATTGGCGTGAGTGCGGCAAACGATTGCGCGTTGAGCGTTGCCTCGGGTGAAACCGTGACCGCAGCTTATATTGATGCTCTCGATGCGTCGGATCGATCGTCGGGTACGGCCGGCTTCTCGCCAACCAGTCGAGTATTTGATGCGGAAACCGGTCAGTTGATATCCGGCATGATAATTATCTTGGTTAACGCGGACACCGATCAAGCTGCGACCGTTTTTGGCGATGGCGCTGACTTTGCATCTTTTTCTTCTGCCTTAAAAACAGGTGAAGCGCTACGAGACAAAGCGGGTGTATTTTACGACTTCCGATCAGGTGAGTATCGATTCCCCGTTGTTGCGGCCGGTAACTATCGCTTTGAACTTTTCAATCCAAAAGCCTACGAAATATTTGCCTATGAGGACGGCCAAGAATCGAGCTTGCCCGCAGGTTTTTCATTACGTGAGGGTTCAAGGGGTGACGTTTTCAGTTTCGCTGGTGGTGCTCTAGGTGCAATTGACATTCCTCTTAGACGCATTGTTGAAAATCAACCCGATGACCCGACACCCTCGAGTATTGAGTTTCTGCAGTACAGCGCTAACCCCTCTTTTGGTACGCCCGTTCAAGTCGGTGCTACGCGATGTGTTGCAGGTTCTGGCAGTGAACTGGTGGAGTTAGGTCGCGCCGGTGATACGCCGGTGCCGGTGCCGGGCACGGTGAACTTAGCACCGACCGACGTTTATAAGGCGGGCCAGCCTGTTTTTATTCGCGTCACCGACTTCGATCAGAATGCCGACGCAACAAAGATAGACACCGTAAATATTGAACTATCGGTAGGCGTATTGAACGAGATTGAGTTCTTGATTCTTGAGGAAACCGGTGTCGATACCGGTGTTTTTGTCGGTTACATTCAGTCGAGTGCAGATGAGACCGAGAGCTCGAACAATTGTATGTTGGGCGTTGCGCAGAATGAACCGATTGAGACGGTTTACACCGATGCGTTCAACCAAACCGACACCTCTGAATCGCGTATTTTGGTCGACCCCTTTGGTATTTTGTTTGATACGTTGTCAGGTGCGCCTATCGACGGCGTTACTATCCGGTTGCTGAATGTTGATACAGGTTTGCCCGCGGCAGTGTTTGGTGACGGGCCTGCATTCGCGCCTCATGCAAATGTGTTAGTCACCGGTACAGGTACCGTTGATGAATCGGGTTTGGCTTATGATTTTGCACCGGGTAACTATCGTTTTCCATTCGTTGAATCAGGTAATTATCAATTGGTGGTAGAAGGCCTGCCCGAGGACTATACCTTCCCTACAGTCAAGTCTGATGAGGAACTGCTTTCCGTACCAGGTGGTCCCTACGATGTCACCAATGGCTCGAGAGGCGATGTTTTCTTTGTGCCGATTGGCCCTGCACTCCGTATTGATTTGCCCGCTGACCCTGTTACAGCAGACGTTGCGGTGACCAAGTCCGGTAATAAATCAACGGTCGCACCGGGTGACTTTATTCAGTACGCCATTGGTTTGTCGAACCAAGTCGAAGGACCGATAGGTCAGATTGACGTCGCTGATTTTATGCCGAAAGGATTCCGTTATGTGCCAGGGTCGATGAAGATTAACGGCGTGCAGGTTGAGGATCCTATACAAACATCCGCTAGAGAGCTGTTAGTTTCATTTATTAGCGTCGATTCGGATGCGCAGTTAACCTACGTTGCCGAAGTGACCGTTGGCGCTGAGCCAGGCGATGCGGTCAATATCGCATCAGTTTCCGGCCCGCGTATTCTCGTCTCAAATACAGCTGAGTACTCAGTCAGAGTTGTTGAAGACTTTCTACAAAGCAAAGCCATTGTTGTTGGTAGGGTGTCGTTGGCTGCCTGTGAGGCGGATAGCGCTAAAGGTTTATCGACGGATGACATGACGGAAAGTGCCTCAGATGCGGCAGTGTCCGAGGAAATTGCAACGCAACCAAACTTAGGTCTCGCTGATATCCGCTTGTATCTTGAAGATGGCACGACGGTGCTGACTGACCAAGATGGTCAATGGCATATTGAGGGCATTGAGCCAGGTACACATGTTGTTCAGATTGACAAAGAATCGATTCCAGAGCGTTATGAGATCAACATTTGTGAAGGTAACAATCGACATGCGGGTCGCGGCTTTTCACAATTTGTTGACGTTAAAGGTGGTTCAGTTTGGCGCGTTGACTTCCATTTGCAAGAGCGACCCGAACCTCAAGGCGACGTCTCTGTCACGCAGCAGCTTATAGAAAGAGAAGACCAAACCGATGTGGTGATCGACGTTCGTGTGCCAGAATTAGTTGAACTAAGTAAGCTTAAAACCACCTATAGAGCGCCTAGGGGCTACGAAATTGTCGCCGGCTCAAGCAAAGTTAACGGCGAAACCGTAGGTGCGAAACGCTCCATGGTTGGGTACGTGTTCGAGCTTGATGCGAGCCGAGACAATCAGGTGACGCTGAGCCTAAAGAGTAAACAAATGGCAAAACCCAAGCCTACTATCGAGCGTCAATCACTCACATTACGACCATCGTTTGGTACCCGCAGTGCAACCCTGTCTGATGCTGATCTGAAGTTGATGTACGAAACCGTCCATAAACTAAAAGACGCTACCGTGCTCGGTATTGAGGTAAAGGGACATTCGGACAATGTGCCGATTGCGCCAAAAAATCGAAAACAATACAAAGATAACGCAGCACTGTCTCTCGCACGTGCTGATACAGTGGCTAACTTCTTGAAACGCAACCTGCAGCTCGCCACTGATCAAGTGCAGGTGTTTGGGATTGGCGATCGTGAGCCAATTGTTAATAACTCATCAAAACAAGGGCGTGCGGCGAACCGCCGGGTCGACATTGTGGTCGTGACTGAAACTGTTGCAGCCAAATTGAGCACGGCTGAGGGTAAACAGCAGACCAAAGCCAAACCACAGGTCAGTAGTGCACGGCTTTACTACACGTCGCCCGGTACACCAAGTGGACGTACTGAGCCAAATGAGATCGTTGTTGGCTCAAACAAAATTCGTAACCAGACCTCGGCGGTGGCGGTCGGTACGTGGGATCCGGTTGAAGTGGAATCAGAGGAGGTTGCCGTAGCTGGCCAGCATGCCGCCGATCAGCAGGGCATTCTGTCATTTGCGAGCGGTGATAGTTTATCCCTTAGAATCTCTGCTGTTCGACTCGATCTCGATAGTCGCTTGACGCCGAGACTCAGCCTCGATGGTTTAGAAATTCCACGTGATCGGATTGGTTTTAAGCAGGCAGATGATGAAACGGGTAAAACCCTATATAGTTATATTGGCGTTGATTTTGGCGAATCGGGCGATCGTCTTTTAAAACTTGAGGGTCTCGACAGGCAAGGTAACGTTAAATTTGAAGAAGAGGTTACCGTTGTTCGAACCGGTGAAGTTGCAGAAATCAAGGTGCTCAGTGTTGCGGATAACGTCGCCGATGGCATCACGCCGGTGAAGGTGAAGCTGCAGCTCCTCGATAATCGTGGCCGGACAATAGAAGCGTTAACACGATTAGAGTTGGTTGATGGCACCTTATTTCCTTACAACAGCGAGAATGATCGTCGGCAGTTTGATTTCCTTATCAAGGAAGTTGAAGTCGCAGGTAATGGGCTCGTAAGATTTCGCCCCGTTATTAAAGGCGGCTTGTACACAGCAAGGGTGCGTTATGCGAACGTCATTCAAGAAATAGAAGTGTTCGTTGAGCCTGAAAATAGAGAATGGATACTGGTTGGTTTAGCAGAAGGATCGGTTGCGCATAACAAAATCTCGGGCAACATGGAAAACCTTGACGCGGCTGATTTGGAAGAGTCTTTTAATGATGGTCGTGTGTCGTTCTTCGCCAAAGGTATGATTAAAAGTGATTGGTTAATGACGATCGCCTATGACACCAAGAAGCGCGATGATCATAGTTTACTGGGTGTTATCGCCCCCAACACCTATTACACGGTTTATGGCGATGCGTCACAACAACGTGTAGATGCACCCTCTGCCAAGAAGTTGTATTTGCGATTAGAGAAGAACCAATTTAATGCGCTATTCGGCGATTTCAATACGGGACTAAATGCGACTCAGTTATCGCGTTATAGTCGAGTACTAAATGGTCTGCAGACCGAATATGTTGGCAACAAGATTAAGGTCAACGCGTTTGCCAGTGAGACGAGCCAAGCATTTATCCGCGATGAAATTCGAGGTGATGGTACGTCGGGGTTATACAGTTTAACTGGCCAAGACATTATTCGGAATTCTGAAGCGATACGTATTCAAATTCGTGATCGTTTGAGGAATGAAATAATAATAGAAGAAAAGGAATTACGACCGTTTGTTGATTACACCATCGACTATCGAGACGGCACCGTTTTCTTCAAGTCACCTGTGCCGTTTCAAGATGATCAACTTAACCCTGTGTTTATAGTCGCTCAATACGAGAAAGAGACCGATGGCGAAGAAAAAATTAATGCCGGCGGTCGCGTTGCGCTGAAAATCGACGACAAAGCGAGTGAAGTTGGTGTGACGCTGGTGCGAGATGAAACTGTCGGTAGCAAGGCCGACCTAGCGGGTGTTGATCTGACCTATCATGTGACACCTTCAACCGAGGTGCGGGCTGAATACGCTTACACAAAATCAGAGGACAACACGGTTAGCTCCGACGGCAGGGCCTATCTGGTTGAAGTTGAGCATCACAGTGAAAAAATGCGCGGGTTAGTCTATGTTCGCGGCGAAGATGATGCGTTTGGCGTTGGCCAAATTAGTGATATCACGTCAGGTACGCAAAAACATGGTGTTGCAGCAGAGTACATATTACGCGAACGTCTAAGTGTCACCTCGGAGATCTATCAAGACGTTGATAAAGAGGCTGATGAAACGCGAACCGTCGCGGAAGCGAGATTGCAACAATCTTCCGAGGACAAGGGTTATTACGTCGGTGTCAGAACCGCGCAGGATGATTTGGCATCTGGTAAGAAACAATCAAACCAGCTAACGCTGGGTGGCAACATGCGAATGCTTGATGACAAATTGAATCTTTCTGCGATTACCGACACATCACTGGGCGGTAAGGGCGAAAATGCTGACTTCCCGACCAGACTTGGCGTGACAGCCGATTATCGGGTGACGGATGCTGTTTCCCTAGTAGGAACCCAGGAGTTTAGTTGGGGCGATGCGCAGGATACACAAAATACAAATGTTGGTTTGCGATACACCCCTTGGAAAGGTGCCAACGTCTCTAGTGGTGTGCAAAGTAGTTCGTCAGAAAACGGTGAACGAACCTTTGCCAATGTTGGTTTACAACAAAGCTATAATTTCAACGAGAATTGGGCGTTTGATTTTGGCGTCGATCGGGCACAAACAATTAAAGACCCAACAGAAAACACCGATAGCGTTAACGACGACAAAGTCGAGCCTGCCTTTGGTACAAGCAATGACTTCACAAGTTTGTCGGCGGGTGCGAACTATAGAGATGTTAACCTTGCATCCTTTACGCGGGTCGAATTCAGGCAGTCCGACAGTGAGGATAAGATGAATGTGGTCAGTGGCGTCCAACGCGATCTTGAAAAAGGTATCGTGGTCTTTGCTAAAGTAGAGGTGCTAACGACTGATACGGCTATAAATCAAGAAGATCGTTACATTGTTCAATTTGCGATGGCTTATCGGAAACCCGGTAGTAAGTTTACGATTCTTGAAAAGCTGGACCTTGGTTTAGAAAAAATTGCAGGCACAGTGTCTTCAGAGACACGCAAGATAGTGAACAACCTCAACGTCAACTATCAATATGATGCGCGTACTCAAATGTCATTTCAGTATGGTGCAAAGTATGTTTTGGATACCTTTGGCAAGGATGACTACTCCGGCTACACAGATTTGATCGGTTTGCAGGTTCGTCATAATTTGTCTGATCGCTGGGATGTTGGCATGAGTGGGTCCTTGTTGACCTCCTATGAGTCTGATGTGCAAGAGTATTCTTATGGATTCTCGGTGGGGTACCTTGCCATGAGAAACATGTGGTTGAGCGTCGGTTACAACTTTGATGGTTTCGTTGACGATGATTTCACCGATAGCGAATATCGCGCGGAAGGTGTCTTCTTTAAGTTTAGAATGAAGTTTGATCAGGACTCTGTGCGAGAGATTATGGATAGAGAGTTTTGGTCAGGCAGCCGCTTAAACCAGCCAGCTCAATCTCCTCAATCAATCACGAGTAGTGGCAGCGAATCGGCTGTTCAATAATTTGTCTGCGTTGTTGATACAAGGCTGACACTCAGTTCTTCCTCCGACACACACTAGATAGACTCGTGTTTAAATCTTTCGGGGCGTTGTACGACCATTAGTATCCGAAACTGATTGTTTGTCTGCCCGCGTAGGATGTTGTTCAACGTCCTTTTATGACGAAGTAATTACTTGCTAAAAGTCACCTCAGTAGACGTATAACAACGTGCCCAGTGTCAAAATCACATCATTGAGCCTGGCGTGATCGCGGTTAGCTAATCAGGCGATGCGCACAGTGCGTACCGCGTAAATCTGCTATTTTTTTTCATGCTCGGTTAGCGAAAATTTGAAAGCTATTGCACCTTCACTTCGTAGGTCATATCAAAAGACTCGCCCGCATTTATAGGCTCGCTAATGACGACCCTATAGTGGGTGACATCGCCATCATAAGGCGCGGCAAGAGTATGGTCGTAGACGATCGCAATGCCATCGGCGTCGACCGAGAACTCTTGCAATGTCAGGCTGAAGCCGTTGTCGAGCTGAAACGGTGTTAGCGAACCATACTTGTCGGCGTTTAACTGAACAAACTCGCTGATAAAACCTTTCAATTCAAGTCCCGTAGCTGTTGGTCCACTGGTGTGGGTCACCCGTACCGTATAGATGATGTCACTATTAGGGTCAGCATTGGTTATGGAACCATTTGTAAAATGTAACAGCGTGATTTGTGGCGTGCCGACAAAAAAAGTTTGATTGGCATTGTGTGTTATTTCAAGTTCCTCGCCCTCGATTACGATGACCTCTGCCTCCCAGAAGCCCGAGGCTGCCATGGGGGGAATCGAATATTGAAACTCGTAGATCTTGATACCATTGCCAACATCTTCAAACACTTGTTCCATATTACCAGTCGTAATACTCGCACCGCCGGGAAGTTTAACGTCGATAGGCGGACAGTTCACATCCAATGTTGTAGCAGGTGGGCAATTAACGTTGATATCAAAACTGCCAAAGGGGTCACTAACGATTGCGCGTAGAAATATAATGTCGCCTTGCTGTGCAGAAGTGATTTGATTGCCTAAGCCTGTAACCGTTGCGCCGCCATGAGCAGCGTCGTAAAGCTTGATCTCGTCGATGTTGATGACCGTTAGTGAATTCAAGTTCACCTGTGAGAAGGGTTCAGTTTTTCCAGAGTTGAAACTAGAGAAGATCAGATTTTCGCCAGCCGTTGCTGTCTGGTTTGAAATTGTTAGCCTAAGTTGTGTGCCCTTCAGAAGCGTTATGTCGCCTGGGATATTGAGAACAAAGGGAACACGCGTGCCGGTTGCGAGATTGTTCCCGAGGGAAACAAACTGGTTATCGTCATCAATGATCCCAGAAGAGGCGCCGAAGTAACTGAGTTGAACATTGACGCTGCGGTTGGTATCGGTCCCTGTACGATGCAGCCAAAGGAACACGGTGAGGTCGCCTGCGGCAAGGGTAATGTCTGTTTCAAATGCAGGGCTTAGGTCGATGGTCGTGTTACTCGAACTATTAATGATGGCCTCAGTGAGAGCAGGTTGTTGTCGAGTCAGTATTTTTGAGCCTGTATTTAGAGTATCAAGGTACAGAGCCTTGGTGCCTACCGAGGCAAGTTGTGATTCGGATACGATTAGTGTTTCTGCTGTGGCGGAGCCGCTTGGTCCATCGGGGTTGATGACACTCGCACTATTGTTCAACAGAGTGCCAGCCGCTAGGCCGCCGATGACATCTACAGTGAAAACCACGTCAACTGACCCCAATGCCGGGACGCCAATGCTGGTGATATCAACCGTATCCGCAGGAGCTGAACCATTCACCGTGCCACCGCCGTTGTTTGAGATGGTGAGATTAGTGGTGTTCGAATCTATAACGTCGAAGAGGCTAACAGTGGCGACTGCATCGTTTGTCTCACTAATTGTAATTGTGTATTCAAGCGTGTCACCAGGCTCAACATCGCCGCCATTTTGATCAACGACGGTTTTTGTCGACGTTGAAATATCCGGGGTATCGTTGGTAAAGAAAACAGCCACGGCTGAATGCTCGATGGTGCCTTCAGTACCCTCATGGGCTGTAATTGAGACGTCCCACTGGCCTTCGGCTTCGTCAACAAAATCCGGTACGGGGAACTCGAACTCATATAGATGTTCCCCGTCCGCAGTATCGTCATCAAGGCGTGTCATAAAACCGGAAGGCGTATCATCGACAGGTCCGGTGAATGAAATGGTGGGGCAAGTGTTCGTAGGCGTATTTTGAGTACACAACGGGTTTATATCAAAGGCGCCAAAGGGGTCACTCACCGTTGCACGAAGAAAGAGGCTTTCACCTGCGGTGGCTGACGAGGTTATGCTGCCGCCGCCGTTGACGAATGAATCATCATAGATTTCGAATAAATCAATATTAATGACTGTATTGGCGTTTAGACCAATATATGAATAGTTACCTAGGCTAGGAAAGGATTGAACATCTATTTCTCGATTTGCATTGGGACTGCTATTTGTAATGTTTAACTCGAAGACTGTCCCGACAGGCAGCGTAAGGTCGCTCGCTAAACCAATAGCGAACGGTGCCGCCAAAATATTAGCGGTGTTGTTAGTAAGAGAAATCGATATTGTGTCAGACCCTATTGTGCCTGAACTGGGCCCTGAGTAGCCTAAGGTTACATCGATACTCCGGGTGCCGTTCCCGTTGTCTCCATTAACAAAGATTTGCCCATTGATGGGACCACTACCCAGTGTAAGTTCTTTTTCGGTCGGTGCGCTTTGGCTCAAGTTAAAATTTGGACCGGCCCCATTTAGATGTTCTGTAGAATTGGCGGTTGGTACCGTTCGGGTCAAACTGGGTGTACCGCTTAAATCTTCGAGGTAAAGGTTCTTTGCGCCAGCTGAGCCCAACAGAGAAAGAGAAACTATAATACTCGGTGCTTGTACGCCGGCTCCGGGTCCATTTGGATTGTAGATGGTGGCGCTATTGTCCACAAAATCACCGGGCAGAGCGGCTCCATTGATGGTTACTTCAAATTCTATGCTGACAAGACTATTCGCTGGCACAGTGACGTCGGTTAGGCTTAGCGTGCCGCTACTCACGCCGCCCGTAAACACGACAGGGTCGAGACAATCATCAAAGGGTGCCGTAATATCTTGGCATATTGTTAAAGAACCGGGGACATAGGTTGTGTTGCTAGGGAGAACATCTGTGATGGTAACGCCGATTTCCTGTGATCCGCCTGTTTCATAGATGTTGATTGTGTAGACCAGTACATCTCCAGGATCTGCATCGCCACCAAATTTGTCTACAACCTGTTTTTCAGAGGTAGAAAGGTTCGGGTCATTCGCCGTACTGAAGTTGGCAACAGCCGTATGATCTATTGTTCCTTCGGTACCTTCGTTGGCCGTCACGGTGATATCCCAAAGGCCTAAATCCTCTTGACCTTGACCGGCGGTCAAACCCTGTGGCGGGACAAGGTAGGCATATTCAAACGTCTTAGTGCCATCAGTGGGGTCCAATTTCATATCCAGATGTGCATTCACGAGTTCATCGACAGGGCCGCTGATGGTGATACTAGGACAATTTGCGTTTGCAGCTGATGGAGGGGCGGGACAACCAGGGTTGATGTCGAAGCTACCAAAAGGGTCGCTGACGACGGCGCGAATAAATGCCGTCTGACCAGGGTTGCGAGACGTTACGATGCTGCCCGCAGGATAAGCGACATCATACACTTCGACATTATCTACATTGACCACGGTGTTGGCGTTTAATTGGATTTTGGAGGCAAAGCCCGAGTCAAAACTATGGATATCTAACTCTTCGTTGGCATTACTGTTGTTTGAGACTGCCAAGCTCAACGTTGTATTCGCTGCTAAAGCAAGATCCGCTGCAAGATCGATGCTGAAAGGTACAATAACTATAGCATTTGTGTTGTTGGTTAAGTTGATGCCAGTAATATCACTGCCGATAGTGCCGTTCGAACCACCGCTGTAGCTGAGTGTGACTTGTATGTCTCTGGTTCTATTATTTTTGTTGTCACCATTGATGGCAAGATAGACGGGAATCGGGCCGTTACCGAGTGTCAATGGTAGCGAAGTAGCCGGTGTTAACGCAAAAGAGGTTGAATCACCACCATTCAGATGAACAGTCGTGTCAGCGTCCCCCGCGGCAATAGGATCGATACGTGTCAAATCACGCGATGTATTTAAGTTGGTTAGGTAAATGTCCTTAGCACCGGCGACGCCAATTTGCGACGGGGAAACAACAAGACTGGGTGCACCGATGACCGCACCTGGTCCATTGGGGTTAGTGATCGTGGCTGTGTTGTTGACTAAGTCGCCGGGGTTGGCACCGGCGTCAATCGTGGCTTCGAATTGAATTTGTACCCGCCCATTGGCGGGTACCGTGAGTCCGGTGATGGCAAGATTCGAACCTGTGAAGCCGCCAGAAGATATAACGGGTTCAACACAGTTGTCTAAAGGTGCGCTTGAATCCTGGCAGAGCGTCAGTGTTGCCGGAATGTAAGTCAGGTTCCCAGGCAGGATGTCTATCACGCTCACGACGGTTTCAGTTGCGCCACCTGTTTCAAAAATATCAATGGTATAGATAAGCACATCACCGGCATCTGGCTCACCGCCGAATTTATCCACAACCGATTTCATTGAAGTGGAAAGGTTTGGAATGTTTTCAGTACTAAATGAGCCGAATGCGGAATGGCTAACGGTGCCTTCAGTGCCTTCGTCCGCGGTGATTGAAATGTCCCATTGACCCGCGGGTTCATTCGCAAGGGTTGGGAGTACAAAACTGTATTCGAATGTGCGGGTGCCATCGTCAGGGCTGGGATCATCAACTAAGGTCATATTGCCATTGTCTGAATCGTCATCGGGCCCCGTTAGAGATATCGATGGACAGTTAACAGATGGAGTAGCGAGTACGCAGTTAGGGTTTATGTCGAAACCACCAAAAGGGTCACTCACAATTGCACGTATATAGACCGTACCAGGTGGGATGATGGTTGTGACAATGCTGCCGCCGGAAAAGGCTGCGTCGTACACGTCAATAGAATCAATATTGATAACAGTTGAGGCATTTAACTCAACGGCATTTATCTGAGTAGTGCTGTTTGATGTGATGTCAGCATCGCGGTTGGCGTTGCCAATATTATTTGTGACGGTTAGGTCCATTGACGTACCCGCTAGCAGGGTAGTTTGCGTTGCAAGATTAATATAGAAACTGGCCTCTATTGCAGTTCCGTTCAGATTCATGACTTGTGATTGAGTGCCGATGGTACCGGTTGATGTTCCTGAGTAACTAAGGTCAACAGTGATTTGTCGTGCCTTATTACCAGATTCCGAACTGCTCAACCAAAGCGAGACGGGTATGGGCCCAGGTTCCAAAGTAAGATCTTTTTTGAATTCAGGGCTAATACTGAAGCTCGCAGTACCGCCTTGTTCATCAATAGTTAAGTTCGAAGTTGACGCAGTAGCGGTGCGCGATAAATCGCCCGTGCCGCCGTTAGTACCAAAGTCAGCAAGATTATTTAAGTAAAGTATTTTGTTGCCACTCGATGGGATCAAAGAAGGCGACACGGTTAGAGACGGTGCGGCAGGGTTAGCGCCGACACCAGCGGGATTGTTTATGCCTGCGGTGTTGTTCACCAAGTCTCCAGGCTGTGCGGATGGATCTACAGTGACTTCAAACGTGATAACGGCGATGCCATTGCCGTTGCCATATAAATCAGTGCTTTGATTTGGAACAGTAATGTTATTGATGTTCAGTGGTCCTGTGCCCACGGTTGAATTGTCTATCGCGCCGGCAGGTATGGTGATGCTGTCGAGTGCGCCAAGGTTAGCATTTAGAAAGTCAGTCACGCTCACATTGTTCGCATTGATGTCTGTGGTGTTTGCTAGCGTAATTGTGTAGACCAGTACATCTCCAGGTTCTGTTTCACCGCCAAATTTATCTACAACAGACTTGGTCGATTGGGTAAGGTCGGACACGGAGTCAGTGTTGAAGACGACAGCAGCAGTATTGGATATGGTCCCTTCGTCTCCCTCATCAGCGGTCAACTGAACCGACCAAGTACCTTGAGTGGGAGGAGCCGGTGCCGCAGGAACGATGAATTCCCAATTGTATGTTCTTGTCCCCGCATCTCCATCTACTATTTCTGTAAAGGTCGTTTCTGACTCGTAGCTGGCAGTAGAATTAGGATTAACGGTCGCTGTGTCGGGATCGGTAATAACCAATGTTGGATTGCCGTTAGGCTGAATATCTGCTTCCCCAAAAGGATCGCTGACCACGGCCTGAATGTGAATTGTATCGCTAGGCGCCGGTGTGGTTGTTATGGCGCCTGCGCTTCCGCCGCCACCAGTATCATCATAGATAGTGATGCTATCGATGTTGATAACCGTTTCAGCGTCTAGCTCGATGGTACTGGGGACGGAATTTAAGAATGTCGACACAGACGTTTGTCTATTCGTGTTATCTACTGTGTTGTTAGTAATTCGAAGAAAGATCTCGGTGTTTGAGTTGAGTTGCACGTCACTTGCGAGCGTCATGACTGTTGTTATCAAGCTCGCATTTCCAGCTCCTTCGCCAAGTACCACTGATTGCGTTTCAGTGTCGATAATACCAGTTGATCCGCCTCCGCCCGCACCGCTTTGATATCCAAGTTGAAATTCAACAATTCTGGGATTGGCTGCGCCCTTGTCATTTCGATGTAACCATGTGTTTACGTTGATAGGACCGGCGTTTAATGTCAGTGGTTTAGCTGTAGGGGGCGATTGGGTAATGGTGACGGAATCGCCTATGCCTGCCAGACTAATGTCGGTGTTGTCACCAGCGGCATTAGATTCGTCCTCATCGCGTGTCAGAGCATTGGTGACATCCAAGTCATCAAGATAGAGAAGTTTGGATCCGTTGGAGGGTGCGCCATAAACAAAAATACTCTGCGCGACGACATCAATGTCGCCGCCAGTGGGTTCATCGATCTGTGCAGTGTTATCTATCCGGCTGCCAATGGGTGTGCCCAAGCTAATGTCGACTTCGAAGATAACCGATTCGGTAGAGTTTGCTGACACTGTAATATTGTTGATATCGATCACAGTCGAAGTCGAATTGTTAGTTGCGCCAAAAGGAAAACTGATGATGTTCAAATTATTGGTTGCTGGAGGGATGTAGTCAAAAATAGATACGCCAATAGCATCTCCGCCATTGGTCTCGCTCAGAGTTATGGTATAGCGCAAAGTGTCTCCGGGACGATTGACGGCGCTGTCAATGTTCACAACGGATTTTACCGAGCTTGATAAGTCGGGCTCATTGGCTGTTTGAAAGCTGGTTGAGGCCGAATCTGAAATCGTTCCTTCATCTCCCTCATCGACGCTTAGGTTGATATCCCACTGTCCCAACGATGGTCCCGAGGCGGGAATGACGAAATCCCATTCGAAGGTTGTTTGATCATCCGGGCTGCCCGATATTTCTGTAAATGTGCCAGTGTAGCTACTCAGCGCATCTGGATCTGTAATGGTTAGCGAGGGCTGTCCTGTTGGCTGAATGTCGTATTCGCCAAAGGGATCGCTGACGATGGCTTCGATACAAACAGCATTACCCGGCGCCGTATTAGCAGACAGAAGCGCGCCTCCACTGATGCAAGTGCCGTCTCTGACGATAAGGGCATCAACGCTAATGACGGTTTGAGAATCAAGTGCCAAGGACGATGAAACGCTGGTCAATTTGCTGTGAATTGAGAACTCATCAGCGAGGTTCACCGATGTGTTTTGCACCCTTACGCGGATGAATCGGTTAGTTGTATTGTTTAATGAGAATGCAGGCGTGTTGATAATAAAAGGAACTAACTCTGACTCACCGACAGTTAATGTGAAGTCTAACGATGCTGATCCAAGTATTAGACTGAGTTCATCGAAAAGGGTGACCTCGATGCTTTTTTCGCCTGTACCTGCCTCATTGACTATCCACAAACTCAGCGGCATATCACCACCGACTACCGACAGGCTGTTGTTTATGTTCGCCAGGGTGTAGTCAGCCGAGACGTTTTGAGCCAGCGCGCCTGAAGAAGTATCTCCTGCGGGTATTGTTCTGGTCAGCGCACCATTGGGAGCGGAATTAATATCCAAATACAGTGGTTTGTTGCCGATATTGTTGTCGATTGCAACAAACTGTGTTGCGATTGCAGCCGATGCATCGGGTCCATTGGCGTTGATTAAGATAACGCTATTTTCGATTGTTTGACCAGCGGCTGTGCTGTTTACGGTGACGCTAAACGAGACCGTAATGGAACTTGATGCTGCAATAACCAAGCCGTCTAATTCTAAAGTGGAACCAGTAGAGACAACTGTATAAGGGCTGCCAATGACAGACAGACTACCGAAGACGTAGGTTGTATCGGAATCAATCAGGTCTGTAAGCACTACGCCGCCACTTGTTGCGTTGCCGGCCGTCTCGCTGATGACTATTTGATACTCCAAAGTATCATTGACTTCCACGTCCCCACCGTTCAGGTCAGTAACGGTTTTTGTTGAGGTGGATAGATCACTTTCCGTATTGCTCAATATGCTGACTTCTAGAAAATCGACATTGTTGTTGGCTTGGGATTTAGTGGTTACGCTAAAATAGCTAGTGTTTGCGGCTTCAAAGAAGCCGCGGTTGTCGAATTGGTCTAGCGGTGTCGGATCGCCATGTTTTTCTGTGAAGCCGTCACAATCCGACATGGTGCCGTTGTTAACAATCGCCGCAGTAGCTTGGTTGGCATTGAAACAAGAAAATGCCCAAGTGCTCATATCAACGGTCGCACCTGGTGTGCCAATGGCAACGTTGACAAGGATGTCTGTTAAAGAGTCGGTGGCATCCAGTCCGGCGACACCGCCAGTTAGAGTGCTGAGATCAAAGGAGCAGCGAATTCGATTGTCAGAAGTGGCGATTGTTTCATTACAAGACCAACCACTAGTACTAAAACTACTCCAGGTAATGCCGGGGGGTAAATCGGCAAATACTTGTATAAACCCGGTCGCATTTCCGGTGCTTGCGACACCGGTACCATCGCCGTTGTTGGTGACGGTGATTCTGTATTGCCCTGTATTGTTTTCAACAAAGGACCCCGCTGCGCTGACATCAACTTCAATATCGGCGATGGCCTTATTTTCGACCACAAACACCTCTGCCTGCAGAATGACTAAATCCTGTGCCGCGAAATAACCCGTTTGTGCTGAATATTCCCCGCCAGCGGCGTTGAAGAAATCATCGATGTTATAGGTATCAAGGTCGAGGCCATAAGAGGCGTTAGTGTTGAAAACATCAGGGCCGGTAACGGTACCGTTAAACTGATTGTTTGCTGGGTTTAAAGGAGGGTTGATTAAATCTACCAAAGCGCTGGTTGTAGGTATCGACAGTTTGAACTTTTCTTCACATGCTGGGCAGTTACCGTTAGACGCTGCAAATTCCGGTCCTGCGCCGAGAGTTTCGTCTCCCTCATAGGTAATGTGGGTAACCTTACCCTTTGCGTTTTGTAGTAGCACAAAGTTGCGTGGCTCAAGAAAGAACCCAGTCTGGTTATTTTGAAAATCTTGAAAACCGTCGAATAGATTGATGATTCTGACGTTGGTCACCGCTGGGTCGTTATACACAACAACGAGTTCCCAGGCGCCAAGACAGGTTTGGTTATTAACTCGGCCGTCAGCGACGGTATGGACATCCAATCCAGCAAAGGTATAAATCCCGGGCCCGGTGACGATGTTTGAGACATCGCGTCGAGCGGCGAAGAAATCCGCGCTGCCGCCGGCGACGTTGTTAATTTCGTAGTTTTCGTTGGCGCCGCCTGCCCCTGTCGATATAGGGATCGCATTGAGCGTTAAGCCAACCTGGGTGCTCATATTGTGAATGGGTCCGTTTCCTAGGTCGTCATTACCTGAAGCGCCGATGTAGAGAAATGCTTCGATAACTGTGGCGTTGCCGGGAATGTTGACAACAACTTGAGTTGACATCGGGTTGACGAACGAACAACTGTCAATGCCGTTAGGTTCATCTCTGTAACTGGCGCCTACGGCAATGTAATCAATATTACCTGAGTAGGTGCGGTACAGCTCAATAGGGTCGGCAGCATAGATGTTGGCCGTTACGAGGCAGCTGAAGGCAAACAGAAGACTACAGAGAAGCCGATGCCCATTCTTTATGTATAATCGTAATTTCAAGATTGATTTCCAAATGTATGAAAGGCTTTGTTTTTGCGGCTATTTTGCACGATTTTTTGTATTCCCATTTTAGGCGACTATTGTAAAGCAGCAGGCCTGCTGACATCACTCTTTATGTAAGCATTTTGTAATGAAAATCAACATGTTACGTGGATTTTCAGAGGACAAAAAAAATAATGTCTAACAGATCTTATGAGTAGCTGACGAATGGTCGAAAATGGAGGGTAAAAGGTGAGGCGATAAACTGCTTGAGCTAAAAGAACAGTGTAATGACACTGGATCGATCATCCGTCCACTTGATGGGTGATTTATTCGATTGAGCCTTAGTACCCTTTTTTCTGAGCGCTTTCAGCAATACTCGATTGTTCGTTTCTATTAGCCAGTTTGCGGCTGAAATATCCCAACTCGCATCATCATCACTTTCTACCTGAATAAGGTCGCGCTTGAAACCGGCGACGCGGGCCATTTGATTGTGATGCTGAGCCACAGGAACAAGATCGATGTATTTATTTGAAAGGTGGATCGCCAAAGCGCCATCTTCTTTTAACAAACGCCAATAAAGTGACCACGCTTCTTCGGTAAGCAAATGCGATGGAATAGCGTCGCCACTGAACGCATCGATGACAAGAATGTCGTACCGAATTCCGGCATCGAAATTTTCTTGTAGTGCCAGCCGGCCATCAGCCATTGTAATGTTGATCTCAGCCTGCGAGTTTTTAAGATAGCTGAAATGGTTTTCCGCCGCCGTCAACGAGTCTCTGTTGATCTCGAAAAAATCAATGTTGTCACCCTTTCTGCCATAGGCTGCGAGTGTGCCTGCGCCCAAACCAATCACGCCGATTCGGCGTTGTTTCGAAGGATAGTAATTGAGTGTGACGCCGACACCGCTGCGTTCACTAAAATAAGTGTTGGGTATCGCCTCATACTGTTTTGCGATCAGCTGAGAGCCGTGGTTGATGCCGTCGTTGTATAGGCGTCGATGTGCAGCTGGTGTGCCGCCGCCTATCTCTAAGATCTCCAAAATGCCATAAAAGCTGCGAAAACTTGAGGTTTTGACGACGTTTTTCGGAAATGACTTGCTCTCGATTTGATAAAGGCTCGTCGCCAATAGCATCGAAATTGCAGTAAAGGAAATGAGTAAGGGGCGCAAAAATCGCTCGTGGCTAGTCGCGAATTTGTAGCCGATCAATACCACGGAAAAAACCAAGCCGATCTGGTATTCGTAATAATTAGGTAGGAGTAGTGGCGAAGCCACGGCGGCTAGCAGTGTGCCTAGTACGCTGCCAAGAGAGATGTAGAGATAGAAAATGGTTAGCGCCCCTTTGTTGGGGCGTGTCAGCACAATTTCTCCGTGACATAGCAGGCAAACAAAAAAAAGGGTAAGAGAATAGATCGCGGTTTGAATGTATAAGTGCAGACTCTCCGGTGATTGCAGAAGGTAAACAGAGCCTAAAACTCCCATAAACATGCAGAATATCAGGGGTAGGCGTCGATACCAGTCAGGACGGTCAAAAGTCAATATGAACGATACGAGATACAGTGACAGAGGTAGGAGCCAGAGAAAGGGTATAGGTGCAACTTCTCTTGTCAGTTCATTTGTGGTCGCGACAAGTAAAAAGGAGGCAGTTCCAGCAAGTACCATCCAGGCGCAACCGTTGGCCATCGTTGTGTTTGCTTGTGCCTCCTTGGGTCTGTCCGTTTTGCTGGTAAATAATAGATAACTAACAATCGCGCTTACGCAAAAATAGATAATCAGACCGTATTGCCATATTGAAATTTGTGCGCTTAGGCCGATTGCAGGTTCTATCAAAACAGGATAACTCAACAGTGCGAGTAACGATCCTGTATTGGAGAGTGCATATAGCCTGTAGGGTTCATTACTATCTAAACCATACCAGTATTGAATCAAGGGGCTGGTCGCTGCCATCGCAACAAATGGAAGTCCAACCGAGAAGAAAAGCAACAAGCTGAGGCTTAGCGTTGCGGGCATGTTTGCATCATCGATTTCAATGAATGGCGCTATAAGCAGTGTAAAAATAATCGAGGCGAGCAAAAAAACTGAGTGAACGACACCCTGATACCGTGTTCGAATAAGTACTCTCAGCGCATGCGCGTATGAGTAACCTAGCAATAGTAACGCTTGGAACACCAGCAAGCAGGTTATCCAGACTGAAGCTGCGCCACCATATGCGGGTAGCAATTGTTTGGCGATTGTCGGTTGAATGAAAAAGATCAGAAAAGCGCCCGTGAACAGGGTGATCATCTGTAGGGTTTTGTTCAAGCTGCTTTTGTTCATTCCACCTTGCCGAGAAATGTGTTCAGCATCAGCTCGGTTGTATTGAGTCTATATAGGTAGGGTCCGTTGAGTGCAGTGTCGGGTTGTTGCACGGGGCTTGGCATGGCCCAATGATGACCAAAGTTTCTGATTGTAAACTCAGTAAATCGACTGTTTTGCTGACAGCCTATCCAGCTCTTTTGCATTAAAGTGCCTTCGACCATACCAGATATAGATGTCGAGCAGTTTAACCATCGACTCCAGTCACTGACAGTTTTTCTAATACTCGGCACGGATAAAACTTGCGTCTCCGATAGTGCTATCTGTTTTGCTTGAAGTGGTGCGAATGGATCCGTATTGCCATACAGAATTATCGAGTTAGCTGGTGGTTTGGCATCAGCTGGGGTCTTGTTAAACATATAGCCTGCGACTAAGCCGACCGCATGCAGCGAATGAGGAGTTTCTTGTGCAAAGCGAATTGCCATGCTGGCGCCGGTGCCAATGCCGAGAAGAACAATTTTGCCTTCCTTGTTGTGATACTGCTCAAGCAAGGCGTTCAGAAACGCTACGTCATCAGTCTCGGTGGAAAGTCCTGAGCCATCGTTGAATACGGCGCCCAGTGCATCGGGCGCGATGACCCTGATGGGGCGTTTTGCAATGGATGCTGAAATTTTGGCTATCTCAAAAAAACTCGCTCCGCTGCTGTTGTAGTCGTGTAGCAGGATTACCGTGTCGATGGGGCTTTGCATGACGGAAGAAGTCGTTGCAGGGGATGTCACAGAGGCCAATCTAGATGTTTTTTCGAGGTTTGCGGTGCTGGTGATGTAGGTGCGCTTAATGCCGTTTACGGAAATCGATTGAGGGCCACTTTGGCATCCCTGCAGTAAGACAGCGCCAAACAATAAAACAAGTAAATAGCTAAACCTTTGTAAGTTGTTTTGCGTAAAACCTAGGGTTGGCATGGTAATGGTCGTAGTCTCCTAAAGTGCAGCATCACAATAGCGTTTGCAGCGAAGTGTAATGGGTCGTTGGGTCAATACTAACATGGGTTGGTCTAATGGGCGCGCCGTTAGATTTGTGACGCAGTAGTAGACCGTAGAGTAAGTCGGGGGATAGTCTTTTCCCCTAGTGAATAGCTGAAAAGGCTGAGAGCGCAAGGTGTTGGCTGCAGTGTGATCATCAACAGAAGCGGTCAGCCAAATATCTGTGTGGTAAAGGGTGTGTCTGCTAAGGCGCCTCGGTTGAAGTCAAATTTGGTTTTTTTGACAAACTGCCACAAGATGTTTCAATGGCTATGCGATATAAGCGTTTGGACTTCTCGCGGGACGAAAAGTGGTTCAGCGGCAAAGAAT
>TARA_B110000091_G_scaffold84146_1_pt1 | contig 43289 bp, 34 predicted proteins | sample TARA_B110000091 | Tara Oceans TARA_B110000091 (sample SAMEA4397278) | marine metagenome | biome: Polar Biome; feature: [DCM] deep chlorophyll maximum layer (ENVO:01000326); material: water (ENVO:00002006), including particulate matter (ENVO:01000060) such as... | depth 35 m
TTTAAACGACTGTATAAATTGATGATTGACTAAATATTTATTGTCGGCGTGATAATTTGTATGGATGCTAAGTATATCTGCCTTAGCGTAAATTTCTTCTAAAGTTGCCTCTTTAACAAATTCATCAGAGAAATTTGTTTTGAATTTATCATACGCTAATACTGTAACATCAAATCCTTTTAACCGTTGGGCAAAAGCGTTTGCCATTACACCATACCCCATAAGTGCAATTGTTTTCCCTTTTAATTCAAAACCTCTGTTTTCTGCTCTTATCCACACGCCTTCGCGCACTTGTTGATCTACTCTTTTCAGATGGTTATTGAGCATAAGTAACATACCCATTGCATGTTCTGCTACAGCGTCTCTATTTCCTTCTGGAGAACTGAATACATGAATGTTGTTTTTTGAACAAAAATCTAAATCTATATTTTCTAATCCCGAACCAGCTCGTGCAATGAATTTTAAATTCCTGCATTTACTTAGTATTTCAGCAGTTAATTTAATTTTTGATCGTATAACGATACCTTCATATTGATCAAGTAGTGGGCTTATGTCGTTTGCGTTGAGATGGGTTTTATCATGGCATTCCCAATTCATTTTGATTAGTCGTTCCCATAGGATTTGATGAACGGAATCAACAAAAATCACTCGGCCCAAAGGTGTCATCCTACTAATTCTTTACAGATATAAAAATATATAAATAGTCCAAAAATATCATTTGCAGTTGTGATAAAAGGCCCAGTAGCCAGGGCGGGATCTATCTTTATTTTATGAAAAGCAAGTGGGATCCAAGTTCCAAATATAGCAGCGAAAATGATAACGCATACTAGAGAGATACTAATTGCTAGGCTAAAATCAAGACTTAGGTCCATAGCTAGGTTTACAGTAAGAAGTATTACTCCACAAAGTAATCCGTTTACAATTCCAACACCAAATTCTTTCATTAGTTTTGCTGCAATTGAGCCTGAAAGGGTTTGATTAGCAATACCCTGAACAACGATAGCAGAGGATTGAATTCCTACGTTCCCACCCATTGCTACTATTAATGGTATAAATGCCATTAAAGCGGGATTTGCATCTTGATCGAAAATCCCAATTACTTTTGCTCCTAAAATTCCACCAATCATTCCCACCAATAGCCAAGGGAATCTTGCCCGAGTAAGTTGCCATACCGTATCGGATGATTCTACATCTTCAGAAATCCCAGAAAGCATTTGATAATCTTTCTCTGCTTCCTCAACAATGACATCAACTACATCATCAATTGTAATTCGACCTAGAAGCTGGTTGATTTCATTAATTACAGGGAGGACAACTAAATCGTATTTGTCCATTATTCTAGAGACTTCCTTGCGGTCTACATCCGATTTAACGGATATAATATCAGTTTTGGAAATGTCTCGAATCATAGTTTGAGGCGAGCTCAATATTAATTTCTTAAGTGAAGTAATACCAATCAATTTTTCATATTCATCCACAACATAAACAGTGTGCACTTCTTCTATTTCTTCGGCTTGTTTTCTTAATTCAACGACACATTCACTAACATTCCAATGGTCTTTAACCTTTACAAGCTCTTTAGCCATTAATCCACCAGCTGAATCTTCATCGTAGGTTAAAAGATCAAGGATGTCCTGTGCGTGTTCTGTATTCTTAATTGCTTTTATAACATTGGACTGTTTCTCCAATGGTAACTCGGCTATTAAATCGGCAGCATCATCCGAATCCATTTTGTTTACAACAGACTCTGCAATTTCAACTGCGGGTAAAAGTTCTAGTAATTTACCTCTTTCTTCAGGACCTATTTCTGCTACAACATCGGATCGGACGTCCTCGCTAAGAAGACGAATTAATGCAACTGCATATTCTTCAGGAACATTACTAATAACTTCGGCGATATCAGCCACATGCATGGGCTGAAGCTTGGCAATTATTTGCTCAATCTTACCGTTATCTAGGCGTTTTGGTAGCTTTTCGATAAATAGTTTTATGAAGTCTTGCTGTCTTCCCACAGGTACAAAAGTAAGGTTTTGAAAAGGTTATTAAAATAAAAAAGCAGTTTGATCGGAATCAAACTGCTTTTAATAATTTAATTAAAGCTTATTTTAAAGAAAAAGTTTCTACTAAAATCATGTCAGTTTCAGAGTAAACCTGAACCTTGTAATTTCCTTCTTCAAATTCTTTTCCACCAACTTTTTCTCCATAAAGAATAACGTCGGTAGTTTCGTTTTGATAATTAATTGTTTCTTTTGCAGTATATAACAGTTTTTCATTTTTGTATTGGAATTCACTTCCACCATCTGAAATAACTCTGTCATTAGGATCAAAAACTCTTAAATATAAGTTTAAGTTTCCAGCAGCTGCCAATTCGTTTTTACCAATTGTAAAAGCAATTCTGATTTTATCAGCTCTTCTAGCTCTGTTTGTAGATTTTTCTTCTCCGTTTCTTCTTAACTTGATTCCTTCTGCGATCTTTTCAAAGGTTTGTAAACGTTTTCCAAGTTTAACCTTTCCTTCTAATGATTGGTTTACATCAGATAACTCAGCGTTGGATTTATTTGCTCCATTTAAATCAACACCTAATTTTGTGTTCTCCTGTTTTAACCTAGCGTTTTCAGAAATTAAAGCTTGATTTTTAGCCTTTAATTTAGAAACTTCAGATCTTAATAAGTACACATCCGTTTTTAGTTTAGCATATAAAGCTTTAAACTGCGAGAAATTTTTAGCTTGACCATCAGTCTCTGCTAGTAATTGTTGGATTTGATCTCTTAATTTATTAATTGAAGCTTCTTTTTCAATTTTGTAAGCTTGAATTTCTGCAATTCCTTCACCTAATAAGTTTGAGTCTAAACCTTGTATATCGATGGATTTTAATAGTTGTTCAGCTTTATTAATATCGCGAGTTAATCTTTTAAATCGGTCTTCTGCAGAAGTAGACTTTCTTTGTAAAGTGTCTATTTCATCTGCTTTGTCGACAAAAGCGACTTTTGCTAAAAATCCAGCAGAACCGGTTAAAATACCAATAGAAACCAGTAAAAATATTACAAGTTTTTTTCCCTTACTTTTCTTTTGTTGCTCGCTCATAATTCTCTTCGAATTCTAATTTACGAGCAAATATACTTTATTTTTGGTTATTTTTTAATTTCTGTCATTTTTGAATTTTTTTAGTAAACTACTTTCTCTTTTTTATCCTTTAAATTGTTTGTGCTGTAAAAGCAGTTTACACAAAGGGGAAGCGCACTTTTGTATGAGCTGTGAAGCCAACTTTTCGGAAAATATTGAACCGTTAAATAACAAAAGCAGTATTGCTCAATTGTTTTGGGGTAAAGCGAATGTGACCTTTTCTGGCGCACCTTTCAATTTTTTAAAACAAGAAAAGTTACAGCAGATTATTCATGAATTTAAATATGGAGGGAACTCCAATTTAGCTAAATACATGGGTGGTTATTTAGGTGTGAAAATTAAAGGTGTTAGCGAACTGGCAGATGTTGATTGTGTTAGTTTTGTTCCAATGCATCCTAAGAAAATTAAAAAACGTGGATATAATCAAGCTGAAGAGTTAGCTATTGGCGTGGCCAAGAAATTAAATGTGCAAAATCAATGTGTGTTAAAGCGGTTGGTGGAGTCGGCTTCTCAAACGGAGAAAGGAGTATACGAGCGTTATGAAAATATGGATGCTAATTTCACAGCGTTACACGGATTTGAAGGAAAGCACATTTTATTAGTAGATGATGTTTTAACAACAGGAGCGACTTTGATTGCTTGTGTTAATGCAATTAAGGAAAAGTATGATGTTAAAGTTAGTATTGTTTGTTTAGCCTTTAGAGCAGTTGAGCGTTAGAATCCGCACTTTTCCTTACCTTTTACAAAAAGGAAAAATATTAAGGCTAAAACCATTCCTACTAAATCTGCCAAGATATCATAAAGATCAAAATTTCTTCTTGGTATTACATAATGCTGTAGCAACTCAGTTGTGATCGTTAATGCAGTGGCAATTACGATTACATATTTAACGGCATCATAATGTAGTTTTGGGAATTGGCTCTGTTTTGCAAATCCAACCATTGCGCTAAACGAGAAGCAAAAAAAGAAAAGAATGTGAATTGCCTTGTCTAGGTTTTGGGTAGCAATATCTGGGAGATTACTTCCGGGTAATAAACAACCCAGAAGCATTAACCCCAAAAAAAATAAAGTGAAAGTGTTATGCTTTAAAAACATTATGCTTTGAGCTTAATGTTTAATTCGTTTAATTGATCATTGTCAATAGGAGCAGGAGAGTTAATCATAACGTCTCTTCCGGAGTTGTTTTTTGGAAAGGCAATGAAGTCTCTAATACTATCTTGTCCACCTAGCATGGCACAAAAACGATCAAAACCAAATGCTAATCCACCATGGGGAGGAGCTCCAAATTCAAACGCGTTCATTAGGAATCCAAATTGTTCTTTTGCTTCATTTTCGGTAAAGCCTAAAAGATCAAACATTCTTTTTTGAAGTTGTTTGTCAAAAATTCTAATCGAACCTCCACCTAACTCCACACCATTCATGCAAAGATCATAGGCATTTGCTCTAACTTCTCCAGGAGCAGAATCCATTAACTGGAAATCTTCTTCTTTTGGAGATGTGAAAGGATGATGCATGGCATGGAATCTTTCTGACTCTTCATCCCACTCTAATAATGGAAAATCTACAACCCATAAAGGTTTGAATACTTTAGGATTTCTTAAACCAAGTTCGTTACCCATATGTAAACGAAGTTCGTTCATTTGACTTCTTACTTTGTTTGTGTCTCCAGCAAGTACTAATAATAAATCTCCAGGTTTAGCATTGGCTTTATCTGCCCATGCTTTTAATCCTTCTTGGTCGAAGAATTTATCTACAGATGATTTAAAAGTTCCGTCTTCATTACATTTAACGTATACAACTCCGTTAGCTCCAACTTGTGGACGTCTAACAAAATCGGTAATTTTGTCTAATGACTTTCTTGTATAAGTAGCGGCGTCTTCAACGTTTATTCCTAAAACTAATTCAACATCGTCAAATACTTTGAATCCTTTGTTTTGAGCAACATTATTTAACTCTACGAATTCCATTCCAAATCTAATATCTGGTTTGTCACTTCCGTAAAGTCTCATTGCTTCAGCGTAGGTCATTCTAGGGAATGCTGATAATTCTACACCCAATACCGATTTGAATAAATGAGTTGCTAATCCTTCAAACGTTTGCATAACGTCTTCCTGAGAGACAAACGACATTTCACAGTCAATTTGTGTGAATTCTGGCTGACGATCGGCTCTTAAATCCTCATCTCTAAAACATTTTACAATTTGATAATACTTATCTATTCCACCAACCATTAATAGTTGCTTAAATGTTTGAGGAGATTGAGGTAATGCGTAAAATTCACCTTGGTTCATTCTTGAGGGAACAACAAAATCTCGAGCTCCTTCAGGAGTAGATTTGATTAAATAAGGCGTTTCAACTTCAAGAAAATCTTGTTGATCTAAATACTTTCTAGTTTCAATCGAAACTTTGTTTCTTAGTTCAAGATTTCTTCTAACTGGACTTCTTCGAATGTCTAAATAACGATATTTCATTCTTAACTCTTCACCACCATCTGTTTCATCTTCAATAGTAAAGGGAGGAGTTAATGCTTCGTTTAAAACAGTAATTGTATCAATTTTTATTTCAATTGCACCTGTTTCGATTTTATTGGTTTTGGATAATCGCTCGATAACCTCACCTGTTGCCGTGATTACATATTCACGACCTAGTTTTTTAGCTGTTTCCATTGCTTCTCTCGAAGAAACCTCATCTTCCAACGCAAGTTGAGTAATTCCGTATCGATCACGAAGGTCAACCCAAATCATTCCACCTTTATTTCTAACTTTCTGAACCCAACCACTTAACGTAATTTGTTCATGAACGTTTTCTAATCTTAATTCTCCGCAGTTGTGTGACCTATACATAATCGTAAATTGAAATTACCATACAAAAGTAGACAAATTCGCTTGTTCCTCACTAGCTAAAAGTAATAAGGAAGAGAATAATGTTAAAGTTTTTAATTCGGTAGATATATAAAGGACTCTTTTCTTGTTCTATCTTTGAATTATGAGCTTATCTGTTTTTAGTGATGATCATTTTATGAAACTGGCAATTCAAGAAGCGCAAAAAGCTTTTGATGCTGATGAAGTGCCTGTTGGAGCGGTAATTGTTTGTGATAATCAAATTATTGCTAAAGCTCATAATTTAACAGAAACCTTAAATGATGTTACCGCTCATGCAGAAATGCAGGCGTTTACAATGGCTGCAAATTATTTAGGAGGTAAGTTTTTAGATCAGTGCACTTTGTATGTAACATTGGAGCCTTGTACGATGTGTGCAGGAGCAAGTTATTGGACACGTTTAAAACGTATTGTGATAGGAGCTTCTGATGAATCTAGAGGTTTTAGAAGTTTTAACGAAAACATGTTGCATCCTAAGACGGTTACGGAATGGGGGTTGATGGAAGAAGCCTCTTCTCGGTTATTAAAAGATTTTTTTCAAAAAAAGAGAGCAATATAATTCACAATTGCGCTTTTACTCTAAAAACAACAATGCTGTAATGGCGAATGCTAAAGTGACAAACCCTAATTCGACGATATTAGAGTTCGTTGCTTTATAGATGTGCTTTTATCCAAGCATTTTTAATTGTTGTACTTCAGTTGCAGATAGTTCTCTGTATTCACTTCTTGTTAGTTTCTTTTTTGTTATTCCAGCAAATGAAACTCGATCTAGTTTAATTATTTTATAGCCTAATTCTCCAAATATCTTTTCAAGAGCATTCCCTTTATTATTGAAAATTTCGATTCCAATATTATTACGAGAACCTTTTAAATATGAAACTGCTTCTGCTTTTACCCAAGTTCCCGTGGCCATTCTAAAACCTTCTGTAATTTTATCAGAGTCTTCTTGAGACAGAGGTTTATCAATCTCTAATTGATAAATCTTTTGAAATTCATGTTTTGGATTTGTTAATTTTAAACACAAATCATGATCGTTCGATAAAATCATAATCCCTGTAGAGTGTCTATCTAACTTTCCAATAGGTGTTAAAATATATCTACAAGCTTTAGCTAATAACCTTCCGACAGTACGGTCCTTTAACGGATTGTCGGTTGCTGAACTAAAGTTTTTGGGTTTGTTAATTGCGAAATAAAATAAGTCTCCATGGGAAAGGGTGTCACCTTCATATTTAACAACATCGGTAGGTTGTACTTTGTAACCCATTTCTGTGATTATACGACCATTTACGGTGATAGCACCAATGGTGATTAATTCATCAGCATCTCTACGTGAACAAACTCCAGCGTGAGCAATGTATTTGTTTAAACGGGTTGAACCGTCACCTATATTGGCTTCTTTCGAGTCTAATCTTTTTCTCGGCCCTCCACCTCGTCTTGTATCTTTTCCAAATCTTACCGCAGCTGGTTCAAAATTTCTTTTCTTACTTCCTCCGGTTTTCTTTTTATTCGCCATAACTCTGCAAAGATAGTGCTTATTAACAATAGGACACAAAACAAAAAAAGTGATTGGAATATCCTCCAATCACTTTTAAGAAAAAATTATTTTACGCCTAAAAGGCGTATCCAAAATTCAACACAAATGGAACTTTAAATCCTTGGTAACCTTTGATCTCTTCGCTTCCTAAATCTGCTCCTTCACCATTGAAATCCCATTTTTTAGCTTGATAACCAAAACCTGTAAATACATCAAAGGAGAAACCACCTTTTGATATGAATTGGTAACCCAATGCAGCACTTACAATTTGATTGGTGGCTATTATGTAATCATCTGAATCTTCTTTTGAAGATAGTTTTGACATGGAATAACTAAAGTGAGGACCTATGTAAAAGCCTTTTGGTGCAGTTCCTGATACATAGTACTTATATAACCCTTGAATTTTAACACCTCTATTACTTACAAGGTCTCTTACTTGATTACCTTCTTCATCTTCAATACTTCCAAGAGCAGACCAACCTAAATACCCTCCAGCTAACATACCAGCATGGTGTCCTTGTCCGTATTCAACGGCTAATCTTGGTAACTCCGCTGTTAATGGAATAACAGGTCCTAGCCATATACCACTCCCGAGTGATGACATTGGGTTTGTTTTAATAACAAAATTTTTTTGTTCGTCTTGAGCTTTACTTTGATTACTGAAGAGTAAAAATGATGAAGCAAGCAAAATTGATAATGTAATTTTTTTCATAATAAATTTAGTTTTGCAATGTCTTAACATTTCTTATGCCAAAATTATTTTAAGAATTCGATATTTCGTTTTAACCCTTTTAATTTTGTTCTGCTAATTGCACTTTTCGAAAATACTTTTTTATAGGTTATTTCAGATATGTTTACCCAATCTTTCTTTGTCATGAATAATAAATCAGGATGTGGATCGAAAAGTGGTTGGTTGTGTGGACTCGAAAATTTATTCCAAGGGCAAACATCTTGACAAATATCACAACCAAACATCCAATCGTCAAACTTTCCTTTTACGTCATTTGGAATAGCATCCTTAAGTTCAATTGTGAAGTAAGAAATACATTTTGATCCATCTACAACCATCGGTTCAGTAATTGCATCGGTAGGACATTCATCTATGCAGGCCGTACAAGTTCCGCAATGATCAGTAGTGATATTATCAACAGGTAATTCCAAATCAAGAATTAATTGAGCTACAAAGTAAAAACTACCGGATTGTTTATTAATTAAGTTTCCATTTTTACCAATCCAACCTAATCCACTTTTTTTGGCCCAAGCTCTTTCTAAAATTGGAGCGGAATCAATAAAACCTCTTCCTGCTACAGCACCTATTTCTGTATTAATAAAATCTTGGAGTTGGTTTAGTTTTTTTCGAATTACTAAATGATAATCTGTTCCGTAAGCATATTTAGAGAGCTTATAACTATCTGAGTTTTGTGTTTCGGAAGGGTAATAATTAATTAAAAATGAAACAACCGTTTTGGCATCATTAATTAATAAACGAGGATCTAATCGTTTATCGAAATGATTCTCCATATATTTCATTTCACCGTGGCTATTATTGTTCAGCCATTGTTCTAATCTTGGAGCGTCCTCTTCTAAAAAATCAGCTTTGGAAAAACCAACGAAATCAAAACCCAATCGCTGAGCTTCATTTTTGATGATTGCTTTATTTTTTTCAGCTAAACTCAAAACTGCATGTAAATAAAATCAGTTCCAGCGTTGAAGTTTCCGAATAGGAAAATACCTAGCGTGATAATAACAATGTAAAAGACTGAAGCTTTTTCCAATCTGCTAACGAATTCTAATCGTTTTTCAAACAAAAAGAAAAGTAGTACTAGACTACCGAGTAGTAATAGTCTGAATTGTTGTTCTAAATAACCACCATTACCTAAAATAGCGATAACGTCCGAGGTCCAAATAAAACTCCAATTCTCTGCGGAAAAAATTTGTTTTAAATAGTGGAGTGAGTTCCCCCAGTATTTGGCGTTAAAAAATAAATTGGCAAAACTAACTAACGATATGGTTAAAGTCCAACCTAGGAAATTGGGGAGTTTTATGTTTTTACGTTTCCCTAAGTATTCAATAATCAGATACAATGCATTTAATCCACCCCAAATAACAAATCCTATGTGTTTCCCGTGCCATATACCACTAAGTAAGAACGTGATGAATATTCCGAAAACTGCCGCTTTAACAGGTGACTTTCGCCACTTGAAAGTGAAGTAGTAAAAGAAGTTTTGCGTAAACCAATCGATTAATGAGATGTGTGTTTTTCGCCAATACTCAGAAATTGATTTTGAACGGATGGGTAGTTTAAAGTTTTCCTTGAGTTTTATGTTGAATAACCTTGCGACACCTAAAGCAATATCTGTGTAAGCACTGAAATTTAAATACATTTCGAGTGTAAAAACAAAGCAAGAAATAATGATTGTAATTGCTTTAAAATCGGATTCAGGATGCTCGAATACGGTATTACTAATTGTAGATAAATGATCAGCAAGTACTAATTTTTTAAACAATCCAAACAGAACTCTATTGATTCCGTAATAGATGTTAGATGAGTTTAAGACCTGATCGGGATTTAAGGCTTTAATTTCCTTCGGTAATAAAATCGGACCTGATATGAATTTTGCGAAAAAAGCATTTCCAAAAAGTAGGTCTCTAAATTTAAAACCCTGAGGTTTACTTCGTACGGAAAGTAATAAAACTCCAATGTTTTGTAATCCATAATAAGATAAACCTAGTTTGAAAAGAAGTATGTTTTCTAAAAAGTAATTAGCCAGTATTAGAACGCCTAATTGTAGCGATATACCCAGCCAAGCTTTTCGTTTTGAAAATTGACAGTAATAAGTAATAAATGTTAGCGTGATTAATACAAGTCCAGCAACTGGACTCATCATCCATATAAATGCTAAAGAAATACAGGTTAGAACATCTTTTGGAGAAAAGGTGGATTTGTAAAAAGCTGTAAGACCAATTGCAAATAACATTATGTAGACTAACCATTCCAAGTATTCAAAGTTAAGGAAAGAAGTTTTAGTATTTAATTTGCTTTTTTATTGGCTATACTTTTAATTAGTTCCCCTACATTTTCAAAGTCCATTACCTCATAAAAGTCAAATGTAATTTCAAATTCTTTTTCAATTTCTGCAATTAAGCTCATATGATTTAGGGAATCCCAACTTTCTATATCTTCTGTAGTGGTTGTTTTGGAGATAGCAAGTGCTTCGTTTTTAAAAAATGATTTAAAAACTTTCTCAAGTTGAATTGAAATGTTGTGGCTTAAGTGATCACTCATTTGTTAAAAGAAGTTAATACAAATACAAAAATACAATTATGTGCGTTAATGAATACAAATAAGTTCTTTTATGAAAAAGGCACACATTTTTTCATAGTTATTTATAGGTTTAGTTTTGGTTAATTAATCTGCTGTGTACAGATAAAGTTTAAATCCCGCCCCTAAGAAGCGGGATTTTTTGTATTTAAATTTGAATGTTTTTGAGAATACTTATTTTCAGAAATAATAGCAGCTTATGCTGCTATTAAAACGCTTTTTTATGCGGATGCTTGTATTTTAACGCGCTAAATGAATAAATCCATTTATAATTCTATCCTGTACACCTTCTAATCGATTTTCACTGAGGATACAACTGTAATAGTAAACTCCACTACTACAGTTGAGTTTTGTTAATTGATGTTTACCATCCCAATTAATATCCAATTCATTTGTTTTAAACACCTGTCGTCCCCAACGATTATAAATTTCTAAATTAATTTCTTTTACATATTTGTAAGGAAACGGAGTTAGTATTTCATTTACTCCATCATCGTTTGGAGTGAAAATATTGGGTAAAGAATAATAAGGACAGTTGTCAAAGCAAATTTCTTCATTGTCTTCTGATTGATTCCCTACCGAATCTGTAGCCATGAATTTATAACATCCCGCTACCTCAAACCGTCCATTATGAATAAAAGAGGTGTCTGTCCAAGGTGCTGTGATTTCGGCTAATATATTATACTCATCTTCTGGAAATCTTTTAAAGTAAATTGTAATGCTTGATAAATCGGCATTACAGTCTGATGTATCGCCTAACCAGTATAAACGATTTTCATCTGTATCGCAATCTGACTGCGAGAATACGGTTGGAACACAAGGAGGGATAATATCCTCAGGTGTTTCACATACTTGTTGTGAATTATTTAAAAGTATAGAATCGTAGTTTTCATAACCACCTATCGTCATAACTTTATAGCAGTATTCAGTTCCGTTTGTAAGGTTTTTGTCAGAGTACGAGTTGTTGAAGACAGTGTCGATAACCTCCCAAACACCCAATTGCGCCCTTAAAATCAGTGCAGTATCGTTTTGCCAAGGCGTTAAGTAATTCCATGAAAGTTCCACCGTTTGGTCTGCTGGTACTGCTGTGAGAAATACCGATGAGGCTGTTTCAGAGGATGAAAGTTCATTTTCTTGTCCAGTTATTTCTTCTAGAAGAGTTATGAGGTAATTATGCTGAATAGTAGTATTGATGCTTATATGAGAAAATGTTGTATCCGATAAATCATTTCCTATATAAATTAAAGAAGGGACACCATTGATGACTTCATAGAGTTTGTAAAACAAGTTTCCTGAAGCATTCAGGCTGTCAATATTAACTGGGTTTTTCCATCGAATAAAAATCTCTCCGGCATTTTCGGTTGTTGTAATAACATCAACATTTAACGGAATTGGACTGATTTCAATAGTTTGGCTACACGCCTCATCGCTAACAATACTTTCTGCTCCATCAGGGAAACAAGCAACGACTCTGTAACAGTAAAGATTACCTTCAATTAAGTTTTGATCAAAAAAGTTAGTTGAGTTTCTACCTGAGATAGTGGTTATTAATTGGTAATCAGTTTCACTTGGCATTCCTGTAACACAAGAGTCTGGTATTAAGCTAGTCGAGTTTATTTTTCGGTAAACTTTATATCCACTAACTTCGGTGCAAATGTTTCTTTTCCAATTTACACCTATACCATCAACAATTGCCTCTGTTGAAACTTCTTCTGTTTTTGGGCCTAAAATTTTGATGTTTAAAGTTTGGATATCTATAAGTTGCACAACTTCATCATTATCTTGAGCTTTGAAATAAACCGGATAAGGGTTTTGTCTTACATGAGAACAACCTGTTATCCATTCAAATTCTCCAGATACCGAATCGATACCAATGCTACTGTTGTCAAAAGTTGCCAAATCACCTTCAACCTCACTTAAAGGTCCCCCGGTTGCTGTTAAAGTAATCACATCCAATGAATCTGGATCTTTGGCTTTTATAGTTAGCTTAATAGTCGTTCCTGCAACCACACAAAGATCTCTAATCGGATTCAAAATAGGTGGTTGATTGTTACAGCTTTTTACGCTTATTTGCATATCTCGAACCATTGATCCAATTAAAAAACCACCTCTATACTCATTGATAAGAATAGCGAAATTAAACTCACCTTCAAACGTTGGTTTATCCCATGTAACTGTTCCCGTTGTGTGATTAATTGTTAAACCAGCAGGGAATTCATATCCAGGTACAATTAGTCCACTTTCACCTCTTGGGTTAACTAATGAGTAAGCTAAACTATCTCCGTCCTCATCAAATGCTGATGGGTTATGTTGATATATAGCATCAACGCAAGCTTCATCAATAGGAGGGTTTAAAAGAACAGGAGAGCCATTGGTCCCTAAAAAAGGGTTAATTATAATTTGCGATTCGATGTAAAAAGGGACACTAACTGAGTTGGGGATATTGATTATCCCATTGTTTCTGTTGGGATCTTCTAAACTAACAGTATAAGTTCCAGGGCCGGGATAAGTATGAATACTTGTGTATTGATTTTTATTAATATCGGTAGAGATAAATTGAGGAAATCCAGGAGATCTTAACAAAGAATCTACAGCCCCGTCTCCCCAAGAAATCGTTAAAAAAGGACGATCGGCCTCTGTCTCAATTCGAGTGTAGGTTGTTAGGGTAATTTCAAACTGATTAATTCCAATTTGTTTGTACGATATTTCCCCAGCTCGATTGTGCGTGGCCGAAACCTTTAAAACAGTAAACATCAATAATATGGAAATAAAAATCCTCATGAATTTACAGCGAACACCGGTCGTTTTAAAAATTTAGTTTCTAAGTTATGTAATTCAAATGAAGCTTTTTGGGAATAGTTTGGTAATTTCATTAAAAAATGAAGAATATGGAGATTATTGTTTCAAAAAAGGAGAATAAAAGTGCCGGTAAAATCTTTTTGTATAGTGATATTAAAAGTTTAAAATCAAAATGCACTAAAGAAGAATTCCAGTTTTTGAAAAATGAATCTTCATCTAATGATGTAGTTGAGTTTGGAAATTATGACACTCGTAAAGTAATTATCTCTTCTAAAAAGAAGGCAATTGAATTTTTTAGAAAAACGGCAGCGAATTTAAATTTACAAGGTGATTTCGATTTACTTTGTTTAGATGTATCTAAAACCAAAACCATTGCATTTTTAGAAGGTGCGTTATTAAACGACTATTCGTTTTCAAAATATAAGTCTGATTATAATTCAGATTCTGCTTCGATAAATGTTGTTTCAACTGAAATTAAAGCAACAGATTTAGAACAACTAGAAAACGTTATCAAAAGCGTTAATTCTGCTCGTGACTGGGTGAATGAGCCCGTTAATCAACTAACTACAGATAATTATCTTTCTCAAATAAATCAATTAACCAAAATTGGAGTTGAGGTAGACGTATTTAGAAAATCTAAATTAGAATCCCTAAATATGGGTGGGATATTAGGCGTAAATAAAGGTTCCAATGAAGAGCCTGCTCTAGCTAAATTAGAGTGGAAACCAAAAGGATATAACAACGATAAGCCAATAGTTTTAATTGGAAAAGGTATCCTGTTTGATACAGGAGGAATTAATATTAAAACAGGAAACTTCATGACAGACATGAAGGCTGATATGGGCGGTTCGGCTACTGTAGTAGCAACAATAAAAGCAATCGCAAAAAATAAATTACCAATTCATGTAATTGTTTTAACGCCAATTACAGAAAACAGAATAAATGGAAATGAATTAGTTCCTGGTGATGTTATCACAATGCACAGCGGAAAGACGGTTGAGGTTTTAAATACAGATGCTGAAGGGCGACTTGTTTTGGCTGATGCGTTAAGTTTTGCTAAAAAATTCAATCCTGAATTAGTAATCGATGTAGCTACTTTAACAGGCTCGGCATTTAGATTAACGGGCCACAATGGCGCTGTTGTTATGGGGACAAGTGATAAAAATATTCATCAGCTAAAAAAATCAAGTGAAACTACATTCGAAAGAATAATTGAGCTACCAATGTGGGAAGAGTTTGAGGATACATTAAAAAGTAACATTGCCGATTTAAATAACTTAGGATCAGGGGAAGGACAAGCGGTTTGTGCAGGATTTTTCTTGAAAAATTTTGTTGATTACCCATGGATTCATTTGGATATTGCAGGACCTGCTTTTATTCCTTCGGATAAGGATTATCATAAAAAAGGTGGGACAGGATTTGGTGTAAGGTTGCTGTATCAATTTTTAAAGGATAAATTTGACTTGAATTAAGACGAGACATGAGCGATAAATTAGATAAGATAAAAATAGGAATCACTCAAGGTGATGTTAACGGAGTTGGTTACGAAGTGATTTTAAAGGCATTCTCAGATAGTGGAATGCTTGACCTTTGTACGCCAGTTATATATGGATCAAAGAAGTATAGCAACGAGCATAAAAAAAATCTTAAAATGGATGAATTTTCATTTTTTGTTGTCAACAAAGCTGAAGATTCCAGAGATAATAAAGTGAATCTAATTGAATGTTGCGACGATAAAGTAGATTTAAACATTGGTGAAGCTACACTTGCTTCTGGAAAAGCGGCGTTCCAATCTTTGGATATTGCCGTTAACGATTTAATGGACGGAAAAATAGATGCTATTGTTACTGCACCAATAAATAAAAAAAATATTCAAAGCGATAACTTCGACTTCCCCGGCCATACAGAGTTTTTAGGACAAAAAGATGGCGATACGAAAGGTTTAATGTTTATGATTTCCGAAAAATTAAAAGTAGGAGTCGTAACAGGGCATATTCCATTAAAAGAGGTAGCCTCGGCAATTTCTGAAGAGAGTATACTGAAGAAATTAAAAGTAATGAGCAATTCATTGAAAATGGATTTTAGTATTTCTAAACCAAAAATTGCTGTGCTTGGTTTAAACCCTCATGCCGGTGATAATGGTTTACTTGGTGCTGAAGAGCAAGAAGTTATTAATGGAGCCGTTAAAAAGGCTGGGGATAATGGCGTTTTTGCTCACGGACCATTTCCTGCTGATGGATTTTTCGGGTCAGCTCAATATTTAAAATACGATGGTGTTTTAGCAATGTATCATGATCAAGGTTTAATTCCTTTTAAAGCGTTAAGTTTTGGAGAAGGAGTGAATTTTACAGCTGGACTTTCATTTGTAAGAACATCTCCTGATCATGGGACTGGTTATGATATTGCTGGGGAAGACAAAGCAGATGCAGCATCGATGAGACAAGCGGTTTACACCGCGATTGATATTTGTAAAAACCGACGAATGAATAAGGGCTTGTTAGCAAATGCTTTAAAACCGGGTAAAGTAAAGGAGCCCTTTAAAAAAGGCAGACCTTCAAGTGATACAAGAAAGCCAAGAAGAGAGCCAAGAAAGGATACTCCAAGACCGACACCTAGACCTAAACCAGCAGTTGAACAAGAAGCTAAAGTTGATCTTGACCCTGAAGTGAAACCTACTGAAATAGTGAAGGAAATACCAAAAGAGGGACCGAAAGATATTGCGAACGAAACACCGAATGAAGAATAAAATCATAAAGTTCTGCTTTGATAAAACTTTATGTTGTAACTTTGTAGGCTCTTAATTTTTGGACAAATGGAATTTGATAAATTTGTAATCGGTTTCGAGGCACTTGAGTTAGGTGAATACAACTATAATTTTTTAGTTGACGATGCGTTCTTTAACGATTTAGAGTACGCTGAAATTCAAGGAGGGGAAGTGATTGTTGGTGCAGTTTTGAGGAAATCAGAACGTTTAAGCCAAATGGAACTAAACTTTGAGGGAAAGGTTGCGGTGCCTTGTGATCGTTGTAGTGAGGACGTTACATTGCCAGTGAGCTTTACGGAGTCACTGATTGTGAAAGTTGGAACTGAAGACAATGAAGACGAAGGCTTGTTAATACTTGATGAGAATGATATTGAGTTTGATATCAGACATTATTTATACGAAAGTATAAGCTTGAGTTTACCAACGAGAAGAATACATTCTGAAGATGGTGATGATAAAGGTTGTGACGAAGCAATTTTATCAATGCTGAATCAGGATTATGAAAAAGAAAATAACGACGAAGATAATATCGACCCAAGGTGGTCGGCATTGAAGAATTTAAAATAAGAATTTAATTAAAGTATACACAAAATGGCGCATCCTAAACGAAAGATTAGTAAGACAAGAAGAGATAAGAGAAGAACGCATTATAAAGCGGTTGCTCCTACACTTTCAACTTGTTCAAATTGTGGTGCTACTACAGAATATCACAGAGTATGTGGTGAATGTGGTTACTACAGAGGGAAACAAGCAATTGAGAAAACGGTTACAGCTTAGTTTCTAATCCAAAAAGCTTAATATGCGGATTGGGATAGATATAATGGGTGGCGATTTCGCTCCCAAAACTACTACCGAAGGTGCTGTTTTAGCACAAAAAGAACTGCCAGGGGTTGAGTTAGTTCTTATTGGCGACGAAACCAAAATTCTTCCTATTTTGGAAGAAAAGGGTGCTGATAAGAGTAAATTCTCTATTGTCAATACTACCGATTTTATCGGCATGAGTGAGCACCCTATTAAAGCATTTAAGAAGAAGCCTAAATCATCTATTGGTTTGGGCTTTAAGCTTTTATCTAATGGAGAAATCCAAGGTTTTGCCGGGGCTGGTAACACGGGAGCCATGATGATTGGTTCAATGTATACTGTTCAAACAATTCCAGGGATTATTCGGCCTTCTATTGCTTCGGTTTTACCGAAGGAAAATGGAGGTGTAAATCTTATTTTAGATGTTGGCGTAAATGCTGATTGTAAACCTGATGTTTTATATCAATTTGGTATTGTTGGATCATTATACGCTAAACACGTTCTTGGAATTGAAACGCCACGAGTTAGCTTGTTAAATATTGGAGAGGAACCTGAAAAGGGAAATTTACTTTCACTAGCAACTTATAACTTAATGAAAGATTCGAAAGACTTTAATTTTGTTGGTAATATAGAAGGAAGAGATATTTTTAATGACGGCTGTGATGTTGTTGTGTGCGACGGTTTTACAGGTAATGTAGTCATTAAAGAGGCCGAAGCTTTTTATCATTTGATGAAAAAAAGAGGTGTGCTAGATGATTATTTTAGTAGGTTTAACTATGAGATATATGGAGGAAGCCCTATATTGGGGATTAATTCCAATGTTGTAGTTGGTCATGGTATCTCAAATGACGTTGCAATTAAGAATATGATTAAATTAGCGGCAGAAATTGCGAAAGCAAAACTGTCTAACAAGATAAAAGAAGCTTTTAAGTAATATGAGTACTATAAACGCTGCAATAACTTGTGTTGGAGGTTACTTACCAGAGTATGTAATGACCAATGCAGAGTTAGAAAAAATTGTTGATACTACCGATGAGTGGATCACAACCAGAACTGGTATAAAGGAACGAAGAGTCCTTAAAGGTGAAGGAAAAGCAACCTCCGACATGGGGGCTGAAGTAGTTAAGCAAATCTGTGAAAAAAGAGGGATCGCTCCTGAGGAAATAGACTTAGTACTAGTAGCAACTGTTACACCTGATATGCCTTTCCCATCTACCGCAAATATTATTTGTGATAAAGTAGGTGCAACAAACGCATGGGGTTATGATTTAAGCGCTGCTTGTTCAGGGTTTTTATACGCTTTAGTTACAGGACAAAGATTTATCGAAAGTGGAGCTTATAAAAAAGTAGTAATCGTTGGTGCCGATAAAATGTCGAGCATAATTGATTATGAAGATAGAACAACGTGCATTATCTTTGGAGATGGTGCAGGAGGCGTTTTATTAGAGCCTACTGAAGAAGAAGTTGGAATTGTTGATTCTGTTTTAAAAAGTGATGGTTCTGGAAGAGAATTCCTAAACATTAAAGCTGGTGGCTCACACAAACCTGCTAGTTTAGAAACGCTTAAAAACAAAGAACATTTTGTTTACCAAGAAGGTAAGTCGGTATTTAGATTTGCGGTTACAAATATGGCTGATGTTTCAGCTGAAATTTTAAAGCGTAATAATTTAACTGGTGAAGATGTTGATTGGTTGGTTCCGCATCAAGCGAACTTAAGAATCATTGAGGCAACAAGAGCAAGAGTTGGTATTCCTAAAGAAAAAGTAATGATTAACATACAAAAGTATGGGAACACTACTGCTGGAACATTACCACTTTGTTTGTGGGATTGGGAAAAGAAATTAAAAAAAGGGGATAATTTAATATTAGCTGCTTTTGGTGGTGGATTCACATGGGGATCTATTTATTTAAAATGGGCATATAACTCATAAAAATTTTAAGAACGAAAAATCTTTTTGTTATGAAAGTAAATGAAATTCAAGACTTAATTAAGTTCGTTTCAAAGTCTGGTGTTAGCGAGGTTAACTTAGAAACTAAAGAAGTTAAACTAACCATTAAAAATGATGGTGGTAAAAAAGGAAAAGGTGGTGAAGCACAACTTCTTCAAGTTCCTTTACAACAAATGATGCCACAGCAAATGCAAGCAGCTCCTATTGCAGCTCCAGTTACTGCAGCACCTGCGCCTGTTGTTGAACCAGCGGCACCTGTTGATGACACTTCAAAATACATCGAAGTGAAATCTCCAATGATTGGTACTTTTTACCGTCGCCCTTCTCCAGATAAGAAAAACTTTGTTGAGGTTGGTTCTGAGATTAAAACAGGAGATGTTATTTGTATCATTGAAGCGATGAAGTTATTTAACGAAATCGAAGCAGAGGTTACAGGTAAAGTTGTTAAGATTTTTGTTGACGATTCAACTCCAGTTGAATATGATCAACTATTATTCTTAGTTGACCCTAGCTAATCAAAAGGACTGATTAAATTATTTGTTTAAAAAATCATTTGTCAACCCTGAGCGGAGTCTAAGGATTCAGCCTAAAAATCTGATTATGTTTAAGAAAATATTAATTGCCAACCGTGGTGAAATCGCTTTACGTATTATTCGTACTTGTAAAGAGATGGGAATTAAAACGGTTGCTGTATACTCTACAGCAGATAAAGATAGTTTACATGTAAGATTTGCAGATGAGGCAATCTGTATAGGACCACCTCCATCAAAAGAATCTTATTTAGATATTCCAAGAATTATATCAGCAGCAGAAATTACTAATGCTGATGCAATTCACCCAGGATATGGATTCCTTTCTGAGAATTCAAAGTTCTCAGGAATTTGTGCAGAAAATGGTATCAAGTTTATTGGTGCTACTCCTGATCAAATTGATGGAATGGGAAATAAAGCCCAAGCTAAAATCACAATGGAAAAAGCTGGTGTGCCTTGTGTGCCTGGTTCTAAAGGATTGATAACGGATTTAGATGATGCGAAGAAAACAGCAAAAAATATTGGTTATCCAGTAATGGTCAAAGCTTCTGCTGGTGGTGGAGGTAAAGGAATGAGAATGATTCCTTCTGAAGATCAATTGGAAGAGTTGTTAGATAGCGCTAAGCGTGAATCAGCAGCTTCCTTTGGAAATGATGACATGTACATGGAGAAGTTCATTGAAGAGCCTCGCCACATTGAAATTCAAATTATTGGAGATCAAACAGGAAATGCATGTCACCTATCAGAAAGAGATTGCTCTGTTCAAAGACGTCACCAAAAATTAGTTGAAGAAGTACCATCTCCTTTCATGACAAAGAAGTTAAGAGAGAAAATGGGTGAAGCAGCAATTAAGGCTTCTAAGGCTGTTAAGTACGAAGGTGCTGGTACAGTGGAATTCTTAGTGGATAAGCACAGAAACTTCTTTTTCATGGAAATGAACACACGTATTCAAGTTGAGCACTGTGTTACTGAAGAAGTTGTTGGATTTGATTTAATTAGAGAGCAAATTAAAGTTGCTGCTGGATTTAAAATATCAGGGAAGAACTATTTACCTCAATTGCATGCAATCGAGTGTAGAATCAACGCTGAAGACCCTTTAAATAACTTCAGACCATCGCCCGGTAAAATTGTAAACTTCCACGCACCAGGTGGGCATGGAATCAGATTAGATACGCACGTTTATTCTGGTTATTCAATTCCCCCTAACTACGATTCAATGATCGCAAAGTTAATTTCTGTTGCTCAAACAAGAGAAGAAGCTATTGCAAAAATGAAAAGAGCGTTAGATGAGTTTATAATCGAAGGAATTAAAACAACCATCCCTTTTCATTTAAAATTAATGGAGGACCCAACTTTTATCACAACAGGAGTAACAACTAAGTTTTTAGAAGTTACAGAGTTTGATTACTCGGATATGAAGTAATTAGAATACTATTATATTAAAAGCGACGAATGAGGAATCATTCGTCGCTTTTTTTTACCTGAAATTTTTGCTTTTTATTAGGATTGTAAAACGTGTGAAAATAACACTGGCGGTTAGAATACTCTTTATAATAAGGGCGGGTATAAAATTTCCAATATTCGAACGATGTCAATAATTACGATGAGGTCACTTATTGGGTTTTCTACAATCTGAAAAAATAGCCCGTAAAGTATTATAATACCTTCGTGCAGAATTCCAGGCATAATTAGGATAAGGGCTAATAATTAGAATTCAATATCATATGCTTGAGCCATGAAAAGAAGGGTGAAGTTTTGAAATAAAGGGAATAAACCACCAATGACAAAGTTGCTATATAAAAACATAGTTAACTTTCTTATTATAATTAAAATGATTGAAATTTTGTGTGGTGGTAATAAAAAGTATAAATGTGAGAGAATTAAACTTGCAGCTATATATAGTTACAACGTAAACCGAATACTTATTCCACCTTTAGAAGTCGAACTCGGGAATGAGCTTTCGATATAAGGATTATTGATCGTTTGGTCGTAGAAAGCTCTTGCTGTTACTTTTTCACTTACTTTATAATCTCCTGATACTTTTATTGAGGTGACTAAACCTCCACTTAAAGTTTGTCCTGATTCGTCTATTTGAAGTAAAGTTAGACTTGTACTTTTTAATGAAACATCCAATCTTAAGTTTAAATCTGATTTTAATTTTCGACCTTTGATTTCAACATTTGGAATGACCAAATCTTTAATGGTATAACCACCTCCCACTACGAAGTCCCATGTATTATTTTCTGTCACTGAAGACCCACCAATTGATAATCCTACAGTTCTTGCTTTTTTAACCTCTACTTTTGCAAGAATCGAATTTTTAAATTTCATATCTACTTTTACTAGTGGACTAAAAGATTCAGTTATCGAAATTTTGAATGGCGTATAATCGATGTTTGATTCAAAGTCTCCTAAATCAGTTAGTTGACCGGTTCCATCAAATGTTAAATCGTTTCGTACATTATTCATACTCAACGTACTTTTATAGCTGTGAGATAAAGCAATAGATCTAAAATGCTTTTTAAAGAACGCTATGTTTTTAAGTCCATTATACGTAAACCTCCAATCTGGAATTGGAATAGATGGGAAGAAACCACTTGTAGAGCTTGGAGTGCTAAGGTTAGGTAATTTGATGTTTGCAGCGTTTTTACCTTGGTAGGCAGAAAGAAAAGAGTAGAGGAGTACTTCTTCTTGTTTTTGGCTATATCCTTCAGGGAACGAAGTAGAAGAGTTTGTTAGTCCACTCCAGTTAATATTTTGAGCAGCTAAACGATCTGCAATTACTTTTCGGTTGTTTAACATTTGCTTGTAAGCGCCTGATCCTTTGTGACGAGTGTTTTTAGTAAATGCAGTTCTAAAGGTGTTGGATGAGATGGAGAATTCTTGAACTTTCTGTCTTGAGTTTTCAGTATATCCTTTTGTTGTTGAATTGTCTATTTGGTAAAAGAAATTATCATTTGAAGTTAAACTACGTGTTCCGGTAAGGTTTACTCTAAATTGTTTGAAAGGTTCTAAGGTTGCTCTTGTATTTAAAGTTTGTTTATTCGTTTTTGCGACCTGTTGTGAAATAAGATGACTGTTGGTGTTAAACCAATTATTATCAATTCCTTTTTCCAAGATATCAGCTTGAGATCCAAATGCGAATTTGTAACCCGGTGCCATCTGACGACCAAGATCCATTCCCATAACTTGCGTTTCTCCCATAAACCCTGGAAGAAATGTACCATTGTTTTCATTGTAATTAATGGATGCGTTCCTAACCATCATTAAAGCTCTTATGGTTGATTCAAGTACATCTTTGGATGTGATGTTTACTTTTTTGGTCTTGGTTGAATCAATAGTTGCTTTTTTCTTTCGTTTTCTGTTTAACTTTTTAAGATAATCGGACTTGTTGTACAAACTAACAAAGTTTAATTGAGCGCTTATTTGTTTCGTGTTATTATTGGATACGCTATGCCCAATTGAATCTACAAAAGCAGGGTTAGTAGCTTGCCAATCGAATTTACCAGTGTATTTAGCATTCGAAGTAATCCAACTTGTTAATGGGAATTTATTAATTGGGATTCGATAATTAGCATTGAAATTTTGAGTGTATAAAGTATTTCGACCCAATGTTTGAATGTTTTTCCAAATTGAATCCTTTTCAGATTGCTCATCAATAGCTCCAAAAGGTTCATCAATAATAGCTTTATTACTAGCGTTATAGGATAATTTTAAGGTTTTAGTTAAATCCCATTTCATGGTATAGTCTCTATTGAAATACCAGTTTTTATTATAGGTAGGAGTAATTAGAAGATCAGCGTTCGAAACGTTTCTTATTTTACGTTCGCTAAACATTCTTGTCATGTTGGTTTTAATTCCCACTTGTTTTGGAACATATTGAAAGTTGAAATCACGGTAAAGAGTAAGGTATTTGGACCGCTTTAACTTGGTCATTTTTTTACGATAATCAACCTTATCCTTTTTAAGGTCAGATATTTGAGTTTGAATTAACTTGGTTGCTTTTGCAGAGTTTTTAATCGAGCGTAAAGCTTTTAATGAATCCTGTAATTGTTTTGTTTCAGCTGCAATTTTGGCAAGATGCTTTTTCTCTATTGAAACAATAAATGGTGTTTTTTTAAATGGTTTAATTGATTTTGGGCGGTGCGTAAAGTTGTAGTTTAGTCCACCGTTGTAATTTTTAACAAGATCAATTTCGGTGTTTACATCTTGTTTTTTGTTTTCGTTATAGGCAAATGTTGCATCTAGATTCGAAACGTCGTAAAAGTGCTTTTTCTTGGATCCTTTTTTAATTTTTTTAACGTTTGAGAAGTTTAAACTTTTACTGGTTTGTTTCTCGGGAGTAACCTTGTTTAAGTATGATTTATAACCACCATTATCTAAATTCTTTATTTGAATATCAGTATCTAATGGATTATATTTTTGATCTTTTCTTATTTGATTATAACTCATGTAAACAGGAAGAGAAATACCATAATTTTCAGGAAAGAATTTACCTGCTTGAAAGTTACCTGTAGCATCAATATTGCGAACAGTTTCTCGTTGTCGTTCACTTACTTTCTGGTCAATAGCTCCCCAACCTGGGGTGCTGTATCCACCTGCTAAAGAGACGTTACCAAAATCGGCTAATTTCATGTTAACACTAGCTGTTGAAGCCCAACCACCAGTTTTATCAAAACCGGAAAGTCTTAATTCATTCACCCAAACTTCTGCACACCTAGAATTTCCTGAGGTATTGTTATTTCGAACACCAATCATCATAGAGGTAATATTAGCCATACTTGGAGAACCTTTCACGTAGGCCATATTATCACCGTCGGCAATTGAAAACCGATCTACGCTTGGTGCAGAAAGTTCATTTCTTTTCGCTTTTAATCCAGCAAACACAACTTCGTAATCAAAATCCATTCGATTGGCGGCGTCCCAAATGGCTTCTCGTTTTTGTTCATCACCAGATGGAAGAGTTGTTGGATCTGTAAATGTTAACGGGATTTCATATTCATAATAATTCTCTGTGTAATCTGAGCCCATTCTGATAAAGGCGGACATGTTCATGTCTTCTCTATTTGTTGCTGAATTATCGGCTTGTTCAGCATGAATGTCCATTTGTATTTTTTTGTATGATAATAAATCTAAACTTACAGTTTTATACATTCCTCTTGCATCTCCGCCATCAAGATCACAAACCTGAATTTGCATTGCCTGCTCGTTTTCGTTTGCTTGAGATCCTAAGTTAAATTGACGTTGTGTATTAGGAGGTAACATGTAAGGGATAGGTTCTTTTTTAGAATCTTCTTCTAGGTTTACTGCTCCGACATTAAATATTGGAGTTGTCCCAGGAAGGCTGTTCTCATCCGATAAATCATTTTCATATTTACGCCAATCACTTCTTATTAAGTCCAATGATGCAAACCTTAAAACAACAGGAGCCTTCCAGCCTTTTAACATTAATCTAATAAAACGAATAGATTGAAAACCTTCAATATTTCCAACTATATTTTTGTCAGGATCTTTTATAGGAATACGGAAGTTGTACCAATTTACTTTTTTGTTTGAGCCTGAAACTGTAACAGGCACTTTTTGCACTAGGTAATTACTTCCAATATCTTCTTGTTCAAGATCAACGGGACGCATACTTAATTTGTATTCATAATAACTTTCACCTTCACTTAATGTATTATCCCTATTTAAATCCTCAATATCGGGGAGTGTTGTTGCTGTACTTACGTAATCCAATCCTGTACTTTCTTGTGTTGGTGAATTACCGTCTGTACCGTTGAAGTTTTTGTATCGCTCAATAATGTTTGCTTTACGACCATCTAAATCAGTACTTCTGAAATATTCGTAATTATCAGCCGCAGGATCAATTCCAATATTACCAGGCAGAGTTCCATCAAAATAATCGATGTAGCTGCTAAATAATTTAAATTCATCTCTGTCACCCATTCCGTCAAAACCAACATCTTGCTGTTCACGAGCACTAGCGTCGTTATCAAATGCATTTACAAGATTAATTCGGTTAGAAACAAAACCCCAACTGGTTGTATCAACATCAACGTTTGGGTCATTAGGTGTAGGTAAACCGTTTTCAAATGCTTTTCTACCGTCTCTTAAAATATCCTCTGAGATATTTCCAATTTGAATATACATATCACCTCCATCATTAGTTCCGTCAAAAGCATCCTTATCTGAAATTGAAGACGGGTCTTCAGAGAACGGATCCATAACCCAGAACTCTATAAATTCAATATTTTGACTCGCAAAATCAACGTAGTCGATTTTACGCATAATCCCACCCCAACGAGTTTCGGGACTAAATAACTCACCTGTTGTTTTATCAATTCCTTGAGAAATTCCAGGTGTACCAGAGGTGTCATAATTATAAGGGCCTCTTTCATTGGGGAAGAATGCCAAATCTAATATTGGAAGCGTTGGTGGTACACCTACTGCTAAACTTTTTTGAGGATAAATTTCGTTTTGAAGAACTACTCTTTGGAATAAGTTTTCTTGGATAGCATCATTCCCTGCTATGTGGCTAGGCGTGTTTGCACCGTTGTCGTCACCAAAAATAGGATCAATATTATACCAAGCAAACTTTGCCCTGTTAAATCCGTAGGTAATATCGTTAATTAAATCACCTTCTGGCCACTTGGTATTTCCTTGCGGAGTAGAAGCAAGTGTCCAAGCAACTCTATTTCGAATATCGATTCCAGTTTGACCAGCTTCAAAATCATCAATGAAGGAAACCGCTTCACCATCGTTTTCGATAGCACTTGGCGAGCCCGGGATTAGCTGTGCAAATTCACCTTTTACTTCAATAGAAGACTTTGCTTTGGTGTTAATAAATGGAATTTTATCCACTAATTTGGTTAAGTATTCCGATTCGGTTTTGTAATCAGAATTCACACCCCACATTGTGTTTTTAATTGGTTCTTCACCTTGATTCACTTTTTGGGTAAGTGGACGTTCTGTCAAATTCATAAACGTAGCACCAACGTGAAAGTCTTTATTGATTTCGTAATCTAGATGAGTTCCGAATAATGTTTTACTCATGATACTAAACATCGAGTTACTTTCAACATTAACTCTAATAGGTGTATTTGAATTTAAGATTGATTGATCCAATATGGTTACTTGTCCCATGTTATAATCCACTCTAAAATCAGCACCTTCTGTTAATTTTCTTCCCCCAGCTGTAACAGTCACGGCTCCTTTTGGAATACTGAATGAGTTAAGGTTAATTACTGAGCTTTTGGATGAATATTGGGCATAAATTTGAAACCTATTATTGGTAGGGAATTCGTTTTTTGCCCTGAATTTACTCACATGATATAATGAATCAAAAGCATACTGATCTGCTAATGCGTTATCATTTATTTCCTCTCTTAGTTTTTTTCCGAAAGGCTGAAGAACAGGGAAATAAATTTTACCATTTTGAATTCGAATAGTTTGCCCGTCAATGATATCATATTTACCATCCGGTTGTAAATTCTGCATTTGATCAAGTCGATCTAAATCTAAAATTTCTAACCATCTTTTATTCTTTACATTGACGTTAGCTGTTGAGGCGTTGAAATAATTTATGTCGTTATTCGTAGACGGGTCACGGTAGCGAATGTCAATTTCTAAAGTACTGGCATCAACTCCGTAAGTACCTAACGAATAAACGTTTTTCATCATTAAATCCCAAAGTGGAATGTTAACATTGTTTACTTGTGTAGATTTTAGTAATTTAAGAAATATTGATGATTGCACATCTGGAACTTCATCCGAAAATTCACCAACTTGAAAAACATCATTACTTCCTCTAACTGTATATTGAAACGCTAATGCTAAAACTTCATCGTCTTCCATTTTTCTATTCAAAGAAATGTACCCTAATTGAGGGTGTATAAAATATTCAGCAGCATTTAATTTTCGAGCATTTTCAATTTTATTAAAGTGTAATCCCGCTGAGTACTTATAATCACCATCTGTTCTAATTAATTCTCCAGATGCAGCAGTATATTGTCTTATATCTTCATTATTAACAAGGTTTGGGTATAAATCATTGCTCGAATTATCAGGATAAACTTGACTTAAAGTGGGCGTTATAGTTGGGTCATAAGTAGTTCGTTCACCTAAATCCATAAATCCAATAACATTTCTAGCTCCAGTATTCGCACTAATTCCAACATTGGTTACCCAAACTTCAACTTTTGTAATATTTACAGCCGAGTTGATGATTGGCGGATTTGATAGGCCACTGTTGTAATTGTCCGCAAAATATTGAGAAAGGAAAAAGTGACGATTGTCTTCGTATTCATCTGCTTTAATAAAAACTTCTTTTGTTTGAACTCCACCGCTTAATTCGATAGTTTTCGATTCTGATTTTTGTTGAGATAAAACGGTAGCAACTCTTAGCTTTCCAAATTGCAACTCTGTTTTAATTCCAAATAAACTCTGACTTCCTTGTATAAGGGAAGAGTTAAGAGGCATGCTTACATTACCTAATTCAATATTTTTGATGATTTGATCCTCTTTTCCGCCAAATTGTAATTTCATTTGGTTTTCAAAATCGAATGAAGCTTCGGTATTATAATTTGTTCCTAATTGTAATTTATCTCCAATTTTCCCCGTAACGTTTAATTGAATTTTTTCATCAAAATCAAAACTGGTTACTCGTTGGCTTTGAACTCTAATAATTGGGTTTTCGGTTTTAGTAGAGGTAACACCAAAAATTAATTCAGCAGATCCCTGAGGTTTTATTTCTATTTTATTACTTCCAAAAATAGATTCAAATGCGTTTCCAGGAATTCTAACATTATCTAAAATTCCGTTATCAGACGAACCACCAGAGTTTTCTTTTTTTTTTTGATTCCAGTATTCTTTTTCGGCTTGTTTGTTTTGATTTTCCCAGAAATCATCAAAATCTTGATTATCTGAAGGGCGGTATTCATTGTCACCTATGGTTTCAACAATTTTGTATTGATTGGTAACAGGATCGTAAACAACTTTAGTTTCAACGTTACTAGGATCTTTTAAATCGATAGAAGGTGCATTGTCATCCTTTCCTAAATTAAAAGGAAGCTTCAACGAATCGGGAGCTTGAGCAAAACTTAATAGATTGCAAAATACTATCGAAAGAGCGAGGATATATTTATTAATGTTAATTTTTAAATTCAAGTTAAAGATTTTTCAATGCTTCTTTAATTAATCCTTCAACACCTAAGTCTGGTTGAGCTTTTAAAACGTTATTTAATACTTTATCCACCGAGTTTTTGGTAAATCCTAATGCCAATAGAGCAGATAACGACTCATCTCGTGCGCTATTGTTAGAAAATGTTAAAATATTTTGCTCAAGACCTTCAATCTTCCCCAATTTATCCTTTAAATCAACAATAATTCTTTGTGCAGATTTAGCGCCAATACCTTTAATACTCTTTAAGGTGTCAACATCACCAGTAACAATCGCAGCCGTGATTTCATCGGAACTTAAGCTAGACAGCATAACTCTAGCAGTACTCGCTCCAACGCCGCTAACTGATATTAATTTCCGGAAGATTTCACGTTCACTTTTTTCAGCAAAACCATACAATGTATGTGCATCTTCTTTGATGGATAAATGCGTGTAAAGCGTACAGTTTTCGTCGTTTGATATTTTGGAAAAAGTAACCAATGAAATATTTAAAAAATATCCAACACCGCCAGCTTCAATAACTGCATGAGTAGGTGATTTTTCAGTTAACCTTCCTTTAATATGATGAATCATTACTTATCTTGTTTTACTTGTGCATCCACAACTGCTAAAGAAGTCATGTTTACGATTTCACGAACGCTCGCACCTAATTGCATGATGTGAACAGATTTATTCATTCCTAATAAAACAGGTCCGATAACTTCAAGCTCACCCATTTCTTGCAATAATTTGTAAGAAATGTTCCCAGATGAAAGATTTGGGAATACTAAAGTATTCGCTCCTTTATCGCCTAGTTTTGAGAATGGGAATTGTTCGTTTAATAATTTAGGGTTTATGGCGAAATTTGCTTGAACATCACCATCAACAATGATTTCAGGATGGTTCTTATGTAAAATTTCAACAGCCTTCCTTACGACCTCTGGATTACCTCCGTCAACAGATCCGAAATTAGAATAACTTAACATTGCAATTCTTGGTTCGATATTAAATTCCTTTACAGCATTATGCGTTAATAGCGCTATATCTACCAAGTCTTCAGCTGAAGGGTTTTGATTAATTGTGGTATCAGCAAAGAAATAAGGTCCGTTGTTTTTTGTCAAAACAACATACATACCTGCAACTTTACCAATTGTTTTATCAACCCCAATCGTTTGTAAAGAAGGACGAATAGAATCTTTATATTTTCGAGTAACTCCAGTAATTAAAGCATCAGCTTCACCACTTTCAACCATGATACTTCCAAAATAATTACGGCTACGCATTATTTTTTCTGCTTCATATTCGGTTACACCTCTACGATTTCTTTTTTGAAATAAAATCGCACCGTATTTTTTTCTTCTAGCTTCTGCCTCGTCAGAGCGTGTATCAATAATTTCAATACCTTCAAGATCCAATTGATATTCTTCAATTAAATCAGCAATGTTTGTTTTATTTCCTAATAAAATTGGCTGACAAACACCTTCGTCATGCACTAATTGCGCAGCTTTTAATACTTTGTAGTTATCCGCTTCAGCAAAAACAACACGTTTAGGGTTTTGTTTAGCGCGTAGTGTAACTTGTTGCATCACAGTACTGTTGTAGCCCATTCTGCTAATTAAGTCTTGCTTGTATTTTTCCCAATCGGTAATTGGTTTTTTGGCAACACCCGATTCCATTGCCGCTTTAGCTACTGCAGGTGCAACAATCGAAATTAATCGTTGATCCGTTGGTTTAGGAATAATATATTCTTTTCCAAAAACTAAGTTTTTAAGGTTGTAAGCCTTACTTACTTCTTCTGGAACAGTTTCTTTCGTTAATGCAGCAATTGCCCTTACGGCAGCAATTTTCATTTCTTCGTTAATGGTTGTTGCCCTAACATCCATTGCACCTCTAAAAATGAATGGGAAACCAATAACGTTATTCACCTGGTTAGGATGATCGGATCGCCCAGTTGCCATGATAATATCTTTACGAGAAGCCATTGCTATTTCGTAAGCGATTTCTGGATTTGGATTTGCACAAGCAAATACAATAGGGTCGGCTGCCATAGACTGAACCATTTCTCCACTTAAAATATTACCTTTCGATAATCCTAAAAACACATCTGCTCCTTTGATTGCTTCGGATAAAGTTGAAGGTTCAACTTCGTTTGCAAAAAATGCTTTTTGTTTTGTTAAGTTCCCCCTCGACGGTTTAATAACCCCTTTAGAATCGAGCATCATAATGTTTTTCACATCAGCACCTAATGCAACGTAAAGTTTCGCACAGCTAACAGCTGAAGCTCCGGCTCCGTTTACTACAATTTTTATTTCGTTTATTTTTTTACCTACGATTTCCAATGCATTGATTAAACCTGCAGTTGTAATAATTGCAGTACCATGCTGATCATCGTGCATGATTGGAATATCTAACTCGTCCTTTAATCTTCTTTCGATTTCAAAACACTCTGGAGCCTTAATATCTTCTAAATTAATTCCTCCGAAAGTAGGAGAAATAGCCTTTACAGTATCAATAAATCGATCAACATCAGTTGCGTCAACTTCGATGTCGAAACAATCTAAGTCTGCAAATATTTTAAACAAAAGTCCTTTTCCTTCCATTACTGGTTTAGAAGCTTCTGGTCCTATATTTCCTAATCCTAAAACCGCCGTTCCGTTTGAAATTACAGCAACTAAGTTTCCTTTTGCAGTGTATTTGTAAACATCTTCTTTATTCTCTGCAATTTCTAAACAAGGGTCAGCAACCCCTGGAGAATATGCTAATGATAAATCTCTTTGAGTACTGTATGGTTTGGTTGGAACTACCTCGATTTTCCCAGGTTTTCCTTGAGAATGGTAATCTAACGCATCTTGTTTTCTAAGTTTGGCCATTTTTGTTGTTTAAAATGTGCTTGTATTGTTCCCTATAGGTGGGATAAATCGCACAAAAGTAAGTAATATTATTAAGAAAACAGCTCGTTTTTAGGGCTGAAAACAATACAAAATCTATTGATTTTCATATTTTGTACTTATGAAAAAGATTGTGGTTTTATCAGGTGCTGGAATTAGTGCTGAAAGTGGGATTTCTACCTTTAGAGATAGCAACGGTTTATGGGAGAATCACCGCATTGAAGATGTTGCTACACCAGAGGGTTGGGAGGCTAATCCAGAACTGGTTCTTGAGTTTTATAATCAAAGAAGAAAACAGCTTTTTGAAGTTGAACCGAATGAAGGGCATAAAGCTTTGGTAAAGTTGGAAGATTTTTATGATGTTCAGATTGTAACGCAAAATGTGGATGATTTGCACGAAAGGGCTGGCTCATCAAATATTTTGCATTTACATGGCGAATTAAAAAAAGTAAGGAGTACGATTGATTACAACCTCGTTTATGATTTGAGTCATTGGGAATTGAAATCCGGTGATAAATGTGAAAAAGGGAGCCAATTAAGGCCTCACATTGTATGGTTTGGGGAAGCGGTGCCAAGTATTGTTCTTGCCGAAGAACATGTAAGAAAGGCAGATGTGTTAATTATTGTAGGAACATCTTTAAATGTTTACCCTGCAGCAGGTTTAGTTGATGTAATCAAAGAAGGTACTAAAGTTTATATTGTTGATCCCGCTGACGTACCAACAAATGGAGTGGAGAACATTACTGTAATAAAAGCAGGAGCGGGTGAAGGTTTAGCTGAGTTGGTAAATGAATTAACCAGCAGTAAGTAATACGGATTTTATTACGTTCTATTTTCCATTGTGGAGTTAATCCTTCCTTTCAGTAAATTGTCTTGTTTGTTTAGCGTTAATTCATATTTAAAAGTATCCCTATCCTCCAAATCAGAACGTGAAAAAATTTACTCTTTATCTTTGTTAATGTTATTTTTGAAAGTGTTCTTAACTCCTGGTTTAATGGTTTTACTACAGTATTCTTTAAATGTCATTCATCCAGTGAATTCTTGCGCGCTCCTTCAGTTATAGCCAAGTCATCTAAATCCATAAAATGAAATAACATTTTTAAAATATAAGCGTAATAGCTCATGATGAGAAAATCTAAAATTCTTCTTATTTATACTGGTGGTACTATTGGAATGATGAAATCTGATGAAGAAAAGTATGTTCCGTTTTCGGTGGATAATTTATTGAAATATATTCCTCGGATTCATCAACTTCCTATTGATATTGCGATAGAATCGTTTGAAAAACCGTTAGATTCCTCGGCAATTGGTCCTGAGGGATGGTTGAAATTGGTAAGTATCATAAAATCTCGATACAACGAATTTGATGGTTTTGTGGTACTTCATGGAACAGACACTATGGCTTATTCAGCAAGTGCATTGGGATTTTTATTAAACGGTTTAAATAAGGCTGTTGTTTTTACGGGATCTCAACTTCCGATTAGTGAAGTTAGGAGTGATGCGCGCGATAACTTGATTACTGCTATTGAGATTTCTGCCTCCCAAAAAGTACCAGAGGTATCTATTTTATTCGACAACAACCTTTACCGAGGTGTAAGGAGTACGAAAAAAAATGTCGAAAATTTTGATGCTTTTGATTCTCCTAATTTTCCTGTTTTAGCAACTGCAGGAGTGAATATTAAATATAATTTAAACCAAGTTTTTAAGTCTGAAAAGGAAGTGTCTTTTTTTAAGAAAGTAAATCAAAATGTAGCTTCAATTAAATTGTTCCCAGGAATGAACTTTGAATTCTATATTCCAATGCTAGAGCAACCTGAATTGCAAGGGTTGGTTTTAGAAGTGTTTGGATCAGGCACGGTATCCTTTAATAAGGAGCAGTTTTTTTCTTTTTACAAAGCATTAAAACACGCTATAGAAAGAGGTGTGCTTGTGATGGCTATTTCTCAGTGCTTAAAAGGCGCGTTAGATATTAGCCGATATGAAGCAAGTTCTATATTACTTGAGTTAAATGTAATCTCAGGGAGAGACTTAACACTTGAAGCCGCAGTTTCAAAAATGATGATTGGACTCGCTAATTTTGATGATACAAAATCAGTTAAAGATTATTTAATAAAGAATCAGTGTGGTGAGTTTTAAAGGTGCTTTAATAACTCAAATGGGAAATTCTTTTTCCTTTTTAATCCAGGCCGATTAGTTTTCAATCAAATGTTTTTTTTGTAATTTTCATCGATTTCTAATCGGATGAAAATTTCAATTATTCCGGTAGGAATTAAACTTTTTTTTCGTTGATTAGGCTTGTCTGTTTAATTCCTCAACAACATATAAAGCCATTAGTAATCCAATTCTTTAGGGTCCCAAAAGATATTTTCGAAATCTTGAATTTGATCATTGATAATTAAAACCCCTTCACTTTTTAATTTGTTTTCCATTTCGGTTGGCGTATTAAAATGATTTTTGCCGGTGAGAAGACCGTTCCGGTTAACTACACGATGTGCAGGGATAGTGCTTTTTAAACTATGTGAAGCATTCATAGCATAACCAACCATTCTGCTACTTTTTGCAGCACTTAAGTATTTTGCAATGGCTCCATACGAGGTTACCCTGCCAAAAGGTATTTGTGCCGCCACTTGAAAAACCTGTTTGAAAAAGTCGGGTTTGGAATCGTCATAATAATCCTTGTTCATTAATGTTTATTTGAAATAAATTTCGAACAGTTATAATTTCAATATTATTAGTAAGGATTTTTATAAAAACTTATGAAGTTAATTTATCTAAGAAATACTCAATATATTTAATGGTTTTACCTTCCTCTAACCACATTTTCTCGTAAAACGTCTTTAGAGCTAATTCTTTACCTAATTTAGTTTCTGAGTTTTCAGGTGTGTATTTCACGTAAATATCATCACATTCGAAAGAAAGCTCAAGTCCTTCTTCTTTTATGACTTCTCTTGTGAATTCATAAAAGAAATCACTGTCTGTTTTCAACCTTAATTTCCCACCAGGTTTAAGTACTTGCTTATACCTCCCAAGGAAAAGTTTGTTTGTTAATCTTTTTCTTCGACGGTTTTTATTCGGTTGAGGGTCTGGAAAAGTAATCCAAAGTTCATCCACTTCACCTTCGGCAAAACAGTTGATAATAAAATCGATACGAGTTCTTAAAAAACCAACGTTTGTTAAGTCTTTCTCAATCGCTTTTGTAGCACCTTTCCAAATTCGATTTCCTTTAATATCAATCCCGATAAAGTTTCTGTCTGGATACATTTCTGCCATTCCAACAGTATATTCACCGCCACCACAAGCTAGCTCAACAGTAAGAGGATTGTCGTTTTTAAAAAAGTCTTTATGCCATTTACCTTTTAGTGGAATAGAACCTAATCTGGCTTCATCCATACTTGGCTCAACACAGTTTGCATAATCAGCAAGCATTGCGAATTTTTCTAATTTCCCTTTACTCATATTAAAAGTTTCGATTTGTTGGACGAACAATTATTTGCTCAAAATTAGCGCCTTTTGATGAATTGATAACCATTTTAATTGTATTAACAATGTCAGCTGGTTGGACAAAGTCTTGTTTTGGAGCATCAATACCATCCCAAGATGAAGTATTTATTGATCCAGGAATTACTTCGGTAACCTTAACACCGTAGTCTTTCAATTCGTCGCAAAGTAATTTTGTATAACCTTGAAGCGCAAATTTTGAAATAGTATAAGCTGCAATATCTTTTCTTGGTTGCTCAGTAACAATTGACCCGATATTTATTATCGACCCCGATTGTTGATTTTTAAAATCATTTAAATAAGCCTGCGTAATGTTAAAGGTGGCTTTGAAATTTACGTTTAATAGTTTTTCAACCTGTTTAATTTTAGTGGTGCTTAATTCACCCACCTCAAATGAACCCACATTATTAATCAATACATCAACAGATTTGAAATCTTTTTTTAATTGAGTAATCAATTTTTCAATTTCTCGAGGAATTGAAAAATCACAACTATAAGTGGTTACATTTTCGTAAGCAAGTTCTGCTTTTGCTTTGTTCAGTCTATCTTGGTCTTTTGCTATTAAGGCAATTTTACCATTGAAAGATTTGGCCATTTCAGCAATCTCAAATCCTAATCCGCGACTTCCGCCTGTAATAATGAAATTCATAATTGTGTTTTCAAAAGAAAGAATAAAAATATAAGTATAAATTTGAACTACCGTTGGAAGAGAAGAAAAAAATATTATTTGGAGTTTTAAATTGGGGCCTAGGTCACGCAACTAGAAGCTGGGAACTTATTAATAAGTACGTCCTTGCAGGGCATGAGGTTGTTTTAGCGAGTGATGGAGTAGCTGCCGAATTTTTATCTGCTGAATTTCCTTTGTTAAAAATAATTAGTCTTCCAAGTTATAACATTAAGTATGGTAAAGGGGCAGGATTGGTACAAATGCTATTTAACGCACTAAGAACCAACCGCGCTGTTGTTGCAGAGAAAAAGTTTTTAGACGACTATTTAAGCAAAAATGAATTTGATTTAATTGTTAGTGATAACAGGTATGGACTTTTTAGTGACTCGGTTAAATCGATTATTATCACCCATCAATTAAACATCAAAGTACCATTTGGCAGTAAAGCTGTTAATTGGCAAAATCATAAATGGTTGAATAGATTTGACGAAGTATGGGTTCCTGATAAAAATGCAGAACTATCTGGAGAATTAACCCATCCAATTCCACATGGGATTAATAAACCAGTTAAGGAAATAGGCTTATTATCAAGATTTAAAAACTTAAATCAAACAAAAGGTCAGGAGATTGATGTGCTTGCTATTGTTTCAGGGCCAGAGCCTCAAAAGACAATTTTGGTAAAAAAACTTCAACAAATTTTTGAAGAATCACGTTATAAAACGGTGATATACACTGGAGAAGTTAACTTGAGAAAAACAATCAAAAAAGGAAATCTAACCATTAAAAGTCATGCTGAAACAAACGATTTTTATAAAGATTTGTTAACGGCTGAAGTTGTTATTGGAAGGTCGGGATACAGTAGTTTGATGGATTATAGCGTAATGAAAAAGAACTTTATAACTATCCCAACTCCTGGGCAAGATGAACAATTATATTTAGCAAAGATGTTGTCAAAAAAAGGAATTCCTGTACTTTTACAAAGCGAATTAAGCAAAGAGAAAGTAGAGCAGGCGATTCAAAAAGCACAACTTTACAATAGCACAAAATAGTATGAAAAAGTTATTAGGAGAATATATAGGGACGCTATGTTTAACGTTTATTGGATGTAGTACTGTAGCTATTGCTGTTTTATACAGTTCGTTTTCGTCCATCGTACCCATTGCCTTAATTTGGGGTGCAGGAGTTACTTTAGCAATTTATATATCAAAGGGATACTCAAGCGCACACCTTAATCCTGCTGTCTCTTTTGGGTTTTATGTGCTAAAAAGAATAAGTTTAAAAGAGCTTTTAAGTTATTTTGTGGTTCAGTTTTTAGGAGGATTGACAGCTGGTGTCTTTGTGTTTTTAACTTTTCGTGCAGATATTATTTTGTTTGATCTTCCCGGAGGAGAACTTAGCGTGGCTACTGCATCTATTTTTGGAGAATTCTTTCCTAATCCAGGATATAAGGATTTAGAAGGGCAAGTATCTGTTTTAGAAGCATGTTTATTTGAAGCTGTTGGAACGTTTCTTTTAATGTTATCAATTCTAATTGTAACCACACTAAAAAGTACTCAGAAATTCGCGCCAATTTTAATTGGCTTATGTGTTGCAGGATTAATAATAATAATTGCTCCTTTTACACAATGTGGGATGAATCCAGCACGAGATTTTGGACCAAGAATCGCTGCTTATTTTCTACAATGGGGTGCTGTAGCTTTTCCTAAACCGTCGTTTAGCTTTTTTACCGTTTACATTTTATCTCCTGTTTTAGGTGCTGGCTTATCAGCCCTTATTTTTAAAGCCCTTAAAAAGTAACCCTTCCGAAAAATCAGCTGTTTTATTTACTTGGTAACCAATGAGGTAGATCTACGTAATATTGGGTAGTTTTAAAATAAATTGGTTGAAAATATCAAACATTACATATAGAATTATCGTATTCTTTGCAATTACTGCTGGTGCATTGGCATTTGTATCTTATCTCGGGTCATCTGATTTCGCTAAGAAGTTTGAATTAATTACAGGCTCAAATTTTAGTAATAAAACGCCAGTTTTAGTTTTTTTAATTGGAGGTTTAGCAAATTTATATTTTGCAATATATCGTTTTTGGAGTTGTACAAACTCTCGCCTGAACCATTACTACATAATGCTGTCCGCAGCTATGGTGATTATTTCTACATTTGTATTGATTATTTGGTTGCTCGATGTAAAATCACTTATTGAATTTGAGTTTTTAAGTATTAATTTCCCAACGAATGTTGACGTTGCAACAAGAAATGTAAGAAGTTCATTGGTAAGTAGTATAATCGCTATGTTTGCTGTGTTTTCGGCAATTGGAACAGTTGCTTGCGTGCTTTCCGTGGCACACTTTCGATACATATCTAAATCGGACTAGTTCTTAAAAATCATCTTTTTCCCCAATTCTTGTTTAAAACTGTTGAATAGAGTGGCGGAAATATCTTAGATTTGCTAGTTGAATCGAAATAATTCAAAATGGACAAATTTACATTTGTAGGTAATGCAGACGTAAACGCAGTATCAGCGTTATACGAGCAGTTTCTTCAAGACCCAAATCAGGTAGACGAGACTTGGCAGCAGTTTTTTGCAGGTTTTGATTTTGCAAAAGAGAATTTTGACAGCGATGTTCCAGAGAATGTTCTAAAAGAATTTAAAGTTCTTGAGTTAATCGGTGCCTACAGAAAATGTGGTCACTTGTTCACGGATACCAACCCAGTTAGAGAGCGACGTAAGTACTCTCCAACAATGGATATTGAAAACTTTGGTTTAGAAAAAACCGATTTAGAATCAGTATACCAAGCGGGATCTCAAATTGGAGTTGGAGCAGCAAAGTTAAAAGACATCATTGCACATCTTGAAGCGATTTACTGTGAAAGTATTGGGGTTGAGTATACTTACATTAGAAAGCCAGAGGAGGTAGAATGGTTAAGAGGGAAAATTGAATCTGGAAAAAACAGAACTCAGTTCTCTCTGCCACAAAAGCAACAAATCTTAAAAAAGCTGAATCAAGCGGTTGTTTTCGAACAATTTCTTGATAAGAAATATGTTGGCCAAAAACGGTTCTCTTTACAGGGTGCCGAGGTTTTAATTCCAGCGTTAGATTCTATCGTTGAAAAAGGAGCTGAACTGGGAGTTGACGAATTTATTTTCGGAATGGCGCACCGAGGAAGGTTAAATGTTTTAGCAAATATTTTTTACAAAACATATAAAGAAATTTTCGCTGAATTTGCGAGTAAGGATTTCGAAGATGAAGATCTTGGTTTTGACGGAGATGTTAAATATCATTTAGGATATACTTGTGACATCAAAACTGATGCAGGTAAAGATATTAAAATGACATTGGCTCCTAATCCTTCTCACTTAGAAGCGGTTGATCCAGTTGTTGGAGGTATTGCAAGAGCAAAACTAGATAAGGAATACGGTAACGACGGAACGAAAGTTTGTCCAGTTATGATTCACGGTGATGCAGCAATTGCTGGTCAAGGAATCGTATATGAAGTAATCCAAATGGCTCAATTAAAGGGTTATAAAACGGGTGGTACAATTCATATTGTAATTAACAACCAAGTTGGATTTACAACAAATTACAGAGATGCAAGATCATCTACATACTGTACTGATATTGGAAAAGTAACTTTATCTCCTGTATTCCATGTAAATGGTGATGATGCTGAAGCTTTAGCACACACTATTAATTTAGCAATGGAATACCGTCAGAGATACGGTAAAGATGTATTTATCGATTTATTATGTTACCGTAAGCACGGTCATAACGAAGGTGATGAGCCAAGATATACGCAGCCATTAATGTATAAAGCGATTGCGAACCACCCAGATCCACGTAAGATTTATGTAGATAAATTAATGCAGGAAGGGGTATTGGAACAGCAATTGGCTAAATCAATGGAAAAAGAATTCCAAGATGAGCTTCAAGCTAGAATCTTAGAATCTAAAGAAATTGAGAAATCAAAAGTTACTTCATTCTTAGAAAGTTATTGGAAAGATTTCCGTCATGGAACAGCTGCCGATTTCGATCAATCACCAGAAACTGGTGTTTTAAGAGAGGATTTATCTAAAGTTGCTGAAGCATTGTACACTCAGCCTGAAGGATTGAAATTCATTAAGAAAATCACGAAGGAGTTTGATAAGCGTAAAGGGATGTTTGTAACAACAGACAAACTTGACTGGGGTATGGCTGAATTATTAGCATACGGTACTATGATTATGGATGGTAACACTATCCGTTTTACAGGACAAGATGTTCAGCGTGGTACGTTCTCTCACCGTCATGCAGTTTTAAAAACTGAAGACAATGAAACGAAGTACATTCCATTAAACAATATTGATCCAAACCAACCAGGGAAAATCTGGATATACAATTCATTGCTTTCTGAGTATGGTGTATTAGGATATGAGTATGGTTATTCTTTAACGGATCCTAATTCATTAACTATTTGGGAAGCGCAGTTTGGTGATTTTAATAACGGTGCTCAAATCATGATTGATCAATTTATCGCTCCAGGTGAGGATAAGTGGAAAACTCAATCAGGTTTAGTAATGTTATTACCACATGGTTACGAAGGAATGGGTGCTGAGCATTCAAGTGCAAGATTGGAAAGATTCTTACAGTTGTGTGCTGGACAGAACTTACAAATTGTTAACTGTACTACTCCTGCTAATTTCTTCCATGTTATGAGAAGACAAATGGCTAGAGATTTCCGTAAGCCGTTAATCGTGTTTACTCCTAAGAAATTATTAAGATTCCCATCTTGTGTATCATCAGTTGAAGAGTTAACTAAAGGTTCTTTCCAAGAAGTTATAGATGATCCTGCAGCTGATGCTAAGAAGGTAGATAAGGTAATGTTTACATCTGGAAAGATGTATTACGAAATTTTGGACCAACAAGAAAACTATGGTAAGTATGAAAATATAGCCTTAGTAAGACTGGAACAAATGAATCCTGTACCAGTTAATCAAATCAGAACTGTTTTGAAGAAATACAGCAATGCTAAAGATTACTTCTGGGTACAAGAAGAGCCCGAGAATATGGGCGCTTGGGGATTCATGTCAAGAAAATTCCCTGATGTTAAATTAAACTATATCGGTAGACCTGAGTCATCAGCGCCTGCAGCTGGTTCGTTTAAACGTCATGAAAGAAGAGTTAACAAAGTTTACGATGCAATTTTTGCACAAGCGAACTTAGTTAGAAATCCTGTTGAAGCTTAATTATTATTTGTAGAACAATTTGAAATTTATATAAAATGTCAATCGTAGAAATTAAAGTTCCAAGTCCAGGAGAATCAATCACAGAGGTTGAAATCGCAACTTGGTTAAAAGCGAATGGTGATTACGTTGAATTAGATGAGGACATCTGTGAAGTTGACTCTGATAAAGCAACTTTAGGATTACCGTCAGAAGCAGCTGGAACTATCGAGATTTTAGTTGAAGAAGGTGAAACTGTTCAAGTTGGAGAGGTTGTAGCTAAAATTGATACAAGTGCTGCTGCACCTGCATCAGCTGGAGCTGTTGAAGTAGCTATTGAAGCTGCTGCTCCTGTTGCCGAAGCTGCACCTGTTGTTGCTGGTGACGGAAAACCAAAGCCAAATGGAGGGAATGCTCCAATTATTGAAATTAAAGTTCCTAGTCCAGGAGAATCGATTACCGAAGTTGAAATTGCAACTTGGCTAAAAGAAGACGGAGACTATGTTGGACTAGATGAAGATATTTGTGAAGTTGATTCGGATAAAGCAACTTTAGGTTTGCCATCTGAAGCGGCTGGTATCATAACAAGACTAGTTGAAGAAGGTACAACTGTACAAGTTGGGGAAATCGTTGCTAAAATAGATCCTAACTATACTGCGCCAGTTGCAGCTGCTACAAGTACACCTGCAGTAACTGTTCCTGCTCCGGAAGCTGCACCAAAAGCAGCTACTGTAGCTTCAAAAACTAGTCATGCAACTGGTCACGCCGGTCCTGCAGCTGCAAAGTTAGCAAGAGAAGCTGGTGTTGATTTAGCGAAAGTTAATGGATCAGGAAAAGAAGGAAGAGTACTACAATCTGATGTTGTTGATTATATCGCAGCAGGATTTAATGTTGGTGATGTAGCTCAAGGTTGGGGAGGAACTCGTGAAGAGTCTTCTAAGAAAATGAAAGCTTTAAGAAGAAAGATCGCTGAACGTTTAGTTGCCGTTAAACAGGAAACTGCAATGTTAACGACTTTTAACGAAGTGGACATGAAGCCAATCATGGACATCAGAAAGCAATACAAAGAAAAGTTCAAAGAAACGCACGGAGTTGGAGTTGGATTTATGTCTTTCTTTACAAAAGCGGTTACCGAAGCATTGCGTCAGTTCCCTGATGTAAACGCAATGATCGATGATGATCATATCGTAAGCTTCGATTATGCTGATATAGGTATCGCAGTATCTGGTCCTAAAGGATTAATGGTTCCTGTTTTAAGAAATGCCGAGCAAATGAGCTTAGCGGAAATTGAAGCTGAAATCAGAAGATTAGCGTTGAAATCGAGAGATGGGAAGTTAACAATTCAGGAAATGACTGGAGGTACATTTACAATCACTAACGGTGGTGTATTTGGATCTATGTTATCTACTCCAATTATCAACCCACCACAATCTGCTATTTTAGGAATGCACAACATCGTTGAACGTCCAGTAGCAATTAACGGTAAGGTTGAGATTCGTCCAATTATGTATGTTGCTTTATCATATGATCACAGAATTATTGATGGTAAAGATTCTGTTGGATTCTTGAAAACGGTTAAAGATTACTTAGAAAATCCAGTAAGTTTAATGTTTGGGGGGAAAACTCCGGAGCAAGTTTTATTAGGATTATAAGCTTTAGATTAATAACATCTAACAAAAAGCCTAGCATTTGCTGGGCTTTTTGTTGTTTCTTAAAACAAGGTATTGAAATTTAAGCATCAATATCTTTATTGTGATGGTTAAACAGCTGGCGTATCTGATAATTTCGGTTTTTAGTATTGCTTTTGGTTATTTTATGGACTGCAAAACTATAGTCTATTGGTTTTATAAACACGAAGATTTATATTCAATAGAATATAGGTTTATACGGATGATTAATAATTAGTTAGGGGTATTAGAATACGAGAATAAAAACTATTTAAAGTAAGGATTTATTCTATTATTAATAGGTTAAGTACCTATTAATAAACAATTTGAGTTATTTTATTGGGAGCTTTGTATTTTTTGTTGTGAGTAAAGGGTGTAGTTTCATTTTTATTTGTTAAAAACATAAGGAATGAGTAATTTCGTTGATTAAATTTGTGTGCGAATTCTCATGTTTAATAAAAATTATAAAAAGGGTGTATCTTTTTTTTGTTTTTTTATTATACATGAGAAAA
>TARA_B110000091_G_scaffold67082_2_pt1 | contig 42438 bp, 40 predicted proteins | sample TARA_B110000091 | Tara Oceans TARA_B110000091 (sample SAMEA4397278) | marine metagenome | biome: Polar Biome; feature: [DCM] deep chlorophyll maximum layer (ENVO:01000326); material: water (ENVO:00002006), including particulate matter (ENVO:01000060) such as... | depth 35 m
CTCCTCTTTTGTCCATACATAAAATGCACCTTCTTCCAACTCTCCTTCTGGAGTATTACTATCGGCATCTAAAGAAGAATAGAACCCGAATTTATCATTCATCAACTCTCTTTCTACAAACTCTAAAGTTTCTTCAACAACTTCTTTATACAATTCATTTTTTGTTGCTAAGTATGCATTAGAATATAAACTTACCAATTGACCATTGTCATAGAGCATTTTTTCAAAATGTGGAACATGCCATTTTTCATCTACTGAATAACGAGAGAATCCACCCCCAATTTGGTCATAAATTCCGCCATACGCCATTTGCGTTAAAGTAGTGTTCGTGTATTCTAAGAGTTCTTTATTTTCTGTTTGATATCCATAACGCAGTAAAAAATCATAATTTGTAGGCATTGGAAACTTTGGTGCAAAATTATTTCCTCCAAGTTTGAAATCCATTTTAGATTTCCAATTTTCAATAGCAGTTTCAAGATCTGATTTTGAAAAAACAGCCTCATCAGTATTTAATGTTATTATTTCTGAATTTTGAACACCTTCGGTTAAGTTTTCTGCGTATTCAATTGCTTTTTCAGGATCAGATTTATATAAATCAGAAAGTTGTGTAAGTACTTGTATCCATTTATCTTTTGGAAAATAGGTTCCACCAAAAAGAGGTCTTCCATCAGGAAGTGTAATACAGTTTAAAGGCCATCCACCTTGACCTGTCATCAATTGTACAGCACTCATATATACTTGATCAATGTCTGGGCGCTCTTCCCTATCAATTTTAATATTGATGAAATTATCATTCATTACTTTGGCAACTTCAACATCTTCAAAACTTTCATGTTCCATAACATGGCACCAATGACAAGCTGCATAACCAATAGAAATAATTATTAATTTATTCTCTTTTTTTGCCAATTCTAAAGTCTCATCATTCCAGGCATGCCAATTCACTGGATTATGAGCATGCTGAAGTAAATATGGACTAGTTTCGTTTATTAAATCGTTGGTAAACGTGTGTTTTGTCATCTCTTTATTAGTTTGACTTTTACAACTAGATAAGAAAAATAATAATAGTATAGATGTTGTAAAAGCGCGAAGCATATATTTCTTTTTTCAAAGATAGTGAAAGATTGCGGATAGTGGAAGTGGTGGAAAAAGAGAATTATTGAGGATAGGATAATTTAATTATACATTCTGTTGGCAACAGTTATTCTTTTTTTACTCCGTTTATATAAGATTCAACTTTAATTAAACTTCCATTATTATCATAGATGTTTACTGTACCATCGCCATTTACTAATGTTCCTTTATCAATTGGTTTTCCTTGAGTATTTAAGCAAGATATTATATCCATTAACTTTCCATTTTCCCATAAGCGGATTTGGTGAAGTTGACCATTTCCATAATATTGTTTCCACTCACCAGTTGTGTATCCATTATCATAGTTACCTATCCATTGTAATTGTCCATTTTCATAATACTGTTTTCTTTCCCCTTCAGCTTTCCCGCCTTTATACTCAGTAATAGATGCTAATTGTCCATTTTCATAATACTGTTTTCCTTCACCCTCAAATTCTCCATTTTTAAACCCAACAATTGATGCTAATTGCCCATTTTGATGGTAAACTTTTCGTACCCCTGTTTTTTGTCTATTTACATAATTAGCAATTTCTTGTATTTGTCCATTTTTATAATAGACTTTCCACTCTCCATTTTGCACTCCCTTTATAAACTCACCGATTCCATGTATTTGTCGAGTATCATAATAAAATTTCCATTGACCGCTTTTTTTATCATTTTTAAATTTTCCTGTTGCTTTTAATTCTCCATTTTTATAATATTCTTTCCATTCACCATCTTTTTCATCATATTCATTAAATGTACCAATTTCGTATAAACTTCCGTTCTCATAATAGAATTTCCAATCTCCTGACTTTAAATCATTCTCATAAAGTCCAATTAACAACAATTGCCCATTTTTATAAAAGTCTTTCTTTTCTCCTATTCTCAGATCATATTTATAATGTCCTATTTCTTTTAATTTTCCATTTTCATAGTAGGTTTTCCATACACCATTTCGTACTCCGTTTTCATACGTAACAGTTAAATCTATATTTCCATACCCGTCATAATATTTAAATTCATCTATTCTTTCTCCATTTTCAAAATTTCCAGTTTCTTTTATTTGACCATCTTTACGATAAAAGTCCCATTTCCCCGTCTTTGAACCATTTTTATAATTTCCGATGGATATTAATTTTCCATTAAAAAAATGCTTTTTTCGTTCTTGAGCATTCAAAGAAAATATAAATAATAGAAATATAAATAATGAAATTATCTTTTTCATAATGTGTTGTTTAATTGTTTTTTTTAATCCCTCCAATTGTGTAAACATATTCATAATAACAAATACAGTTACAGTATTCTCCTGAATAATCTTTACACGTTAAATTAAGAATGTTCTTTTTAAGAAATCTATTTTTTAAATCCACAGAAGCTGAAACACTTCCACAACAGTTGAATTCAGCTGTAATTTTTATAATTAATGTACTCTTATTTTGTTTTTTAGAAAGTATACGATCTCCAATTCCTCTTTCTTCATCACAGGTAGATTCTTCAAAATTCACTAATCTTATTTCTTGACTAAGAGCAGTTGAAGTTATTAAAATAAAGTTTCGTCTTAATAAAATTTATCATTGGGTCATTCTATAATTTCGTAGTCAACACTTAGTTTTCGTAAAGTTCTTAAAGCAGAGCCGGAATTTTTATCTTCCACCTCAATATCTACAGCATCTCCTTCTAAGAGTATATCTGTAAGTTCCTTTGACAAGGATTCACTTATGTTAGATGAAATCTCCGAAATACATTTGGCAATTGCTCTTTTATCTGGCCTCTGAGCATCACAAGACAATAAGTTTAATTTCATATTAATAATTTATTAATGCAATATGCTAAAGTTGGGATACCTCTGGATTATAACTAGCCTGTTATTCATTTTAATCGTCGTTAGTAAAGTTATAGATAATAATTGACAAAGTCTAACTTGGAATGTTTTAAGCATAAAAAAAGCACTCAGATTTCTGAGCGCTTTTTAAAAGTATATTGTAATAATTATTTTACTTCAAAAGTGATTTTTACATTCACTCTAAATTCCGTTACTTCACCATCATTAACAACAGCACTTTGCGATTGTACAAAAACAGATTTGATTTGTTTTACACTCTTTGAAGCATGTACAACTGCTTTTCTTGTAGCGTCTTCCCAACTTTTGCTAGAATTTGCTAACACTTCGATAACTTTCATTACTGCCATAACATATATTTTAAGGTTGTTTTTTACCTTATAAATATACCGAAAATTAATTAAAATCTAAACCTTAATTTAACTTAAAACAGTTTTTATTCTTTTTACTGCTTCTCTAAGATTTTCTTCAGATGCAGCATAAGAGATTCTAATACAGGTTGGCGCACCAAATGCATCTCCAGTAACTGTAGCAACGTTTGCTTCTTCAAGAAGTAGCATAGAGAAATCTGAGGCATTATTTATTGCATGGCCTTTAATTGTTTTTCCGAAGAAAAAAGAAATGTCTGGAAAAACATAAAAAGCACCTTTTGGAATATTCAATTTAAAACCATCAATTTCTTTCAACAGTTTTAAAACCATGTCTCTACGATTACGAAACTCTTTCACCATATATTGAATGTTAGAAACAGGTGCTTCTAGTGCTGCAATAGTAGCGCGTTGTGCAATACAATTAGCACCAGAAGTAATTTGACCTTGCATTTTAGTACATGCTTTTGCAATCCATTCTGGCGCGCCAATATAACCGATTCTCCATCCTGTCATTGCAAAGGCTTTTGCAACTCCGTTAACAGTAATTGTTCTATCATACATAGATGGAATTTTTGCAAAACTAAAATGTTTAGTTCCGTAATTTATATGCTCATAAATTTCATCTGAAAGCACAAAAATATTTGGGTGATTTTCTAATACTTTTGCCAATTCTCTATATTCTTTTTCTGTATAAATACTTCCACTAGGATTATTTGGCGAATTAAAAAAGATCATTTTGGTCTTAGGCGTAATTGCCTTTTCTAATTGCTCTGCTGTAATTTTGAAATTTGTTTCTATTGTAGATGGGATTTCAACAAATTTTGCCTCGCATAATATTGCAATAGCAGAATAACTTACCCAATAAGGTGCGGGTAATAAAACTTCATCACCTGGATTTAACAATACTTGAGCAATATTTGCTATTGATTGTTTTGCTCCTGTTGATACAACAATTTGATTAGGCTTATAATCTAATTTATTGTCTCTTTTGAATTTTAAACAAACGGCTTCTTTTAGTTCTACATAACCATCAACTGGTGTATAAGAACTGTAATTATCTTGAATTGCTTTTATTGCAGCGTCTTTAATAAATTCTGGAGTATTAAAATCGGGCTCTCCCAAACTTAAACTAATAATATCCTTCCCTTGTTTTTTTAATTCTCTAGCCTTTGCGGCCATTGCTAATGTTGCTGAAGTAGGTAAGCTATTAATTCTATCTGAAAGGAAATCCATGGTGTTTTTTTTAAGATGCTAATATATAAAAAAAGGCAAAAAAATTAATTTTTGCCACTTAAATAGTTTTAAAATTTTTATTATGCTAAAACAGGCTTCTTTCCTAACTCACGTAATTGCTTGTAGTGTTCAATTATAGCTTTTCGCATTGTTTTATACTCGTTGTAAGGTAAACTGAATTCTTGAGCAGTTTCTTTTACAATTTTTGCCAATTTTTTATAATGGATATGACTTATATTAGAAAATAAATGATGTTCTACTTGGTAGTTCAGTCCACCAGTAAAAAATCCAACTAACCAACTTTTTGGAGCAAAATTAGAAGTTGTATATAGTTGGTGTATTGCCCAAGTATTTTTCATGTTTCCAGTTTCGTCTGGAGTTGGCATTTCAGTATTTGGCATTACATGTGCTAATTGAAATACAACACTTAAAATAATTCCTGCTGTATAGTGCATTATGAAAAATCCAATTAATACTTGCCACCAAGCAAAACCAACTACTAGAGGTAGTACTATCCAAATTGCATAATACACAATTTTTCCAATGATTAGTTTAGTCCATTGTGTTGTAGGATTTGGAAACTTACCATAAGATAATTTACGTTTTAAGTATATGTATGTTTGTTTAAAATCTGTAGTTATCGCCCAGTTTATGGTTAATAAACCATACAATAAAAAAGAATAATATTTTTGATATTTATGAATCCAAGACCATTTTGCATGCTTTGAAAAACGAATAATTCTTCCAGCATCAATATCTTCATCGTGCCCTTGAATGTTTGTATATGTATGGTGTAATACATTGTGTTGTACTTTCCAATTATAATCATTTCCAGCAAGTACATAAATGCTACTTCCCATCAATTTATTTACCCATTTTTTACTTGAAAAAGATTCATGATTTGCATCATGCATTACGTTCATTCCAACTCCTGCCATTCCAACTCCCATAATAACCATGCAAAGTATCAATGTCCAAGTAGACATAGTAAGCGTAAGAGCCAAAACTAAAGGAACTATTAATAAAGCAAACATAAAGATTGCTTTTAGATATAATTTCCAGTTTCCAGTTTTTTTAAGATTATTCTCTTTAAAATAACCGTTCACTTTTTTATTCAATGTTCTAAAGAACTTTGCTTTATCTATTGTTGAAAATCGTATAGTTTGCATTGTATATGAATTTTAGGCAAAATTAAGGTACTTTTTTAATAAGTTGACTTATAAACGTTAGAAATTTGTTAATTATTTCAATGCAAGATAGTATTTTTGCTGAATATACTTTACTTGATGAAAATTTTACAAAAATATTTTACAGAATTATCTGAGAATCAGATTTCACAGTTTATACAACTGGAAGGTTTGTATAAAGAGTGGAATATTCAAATTAACGTTGTTTCGCGTAAGGATATTGATGAATTATACATTCGTCATGTCTTACATTCTCTTGGAATTGCTAAGGTACAGGCGTTTGAGCCTAAGTCTAAAATTTTGGATATTGGTACAGGTGGAGGTTTCCCAGGAATCCCTCTAGCAATTTTATTTCCAGAGGTTGATTTTTACTTAGTAGATTCTATTGGGAAAAAGATAAAAGTGGTGAATGAAGTTGCAAATGCTTTAGGACTGAAAAACTTAAAAGCTGAGCATGCTAGAGCAGAAAATGTGAAGGGAGAATTTGATTTTATAGTTAGTAGAGCTGTTACAAACATGAGTGATTTTGCAAAATGGACTAAAAAGAAAATTAGAAAAAAATCGAATCACAAACTAAAGAATGGAATTTTATATCTAAAAGGTGGAGACTTGAGAGAAGAGTTAAGCACTTTTCCAAAAGCAACGCTTTACAATCTAACTGATTATTTTACCGAAGAATTTTTTGAAACTAAAAAAGTGGTTCACATTCCTTTGAAATATAAACCATAAGTTTTAGTTGATTAAAATTTTCGTTTTAAATATCGTTTCAGAATCGTTTAATTCTAACAGGTAAAGTCCTGAACTTAAATTTACAGAAATCTCTATTTGATTTGAGGGATTGCTAAATATTTTAGAATAAACTTCTTGACCAGTTATTGAAAATATTTTTGCAGAGATGTCTTCCACATCTTGTTTATTCGTTCTTATTTGAATAACATCAGAAACAGGGTTTTTTACAAGCGTATATGAATTGTTTAAATCAAACTCTTGAGTATTTAAAAACCCTAATACAATTTCATCCCAAGCAAAATTAAAATTACCTTGAGTTATCTTAGTATGAGTTTCATTCGTTGGAGGCATATACCATGCGTCAAAAGGTGTCGTATTATTGATGACACCAGAAACTAAATCTGAAGGTATGTGAAACCAATCTATTTCATCATTTGTAACTTCTAATGCCATTGCACTAATCGTCGGAATGAAATTAAAATAATCAACATTTAATGCTTCAAAAAACGCATCTATTGTTGGGTCTGAACCACCAAGTTCATCTGCCATTGCAATTAGATCAAATAAGCCTCCTGATCCGGCGTCTATACCGTTAGAATACGGAAATGCTTTTGAATTTGCATCAGCATAAATATCACAAAAACAAATCCAGGGAGCATCAATCCATATGTCATCTACCTTGATTTCTTGATTTGCGTATGGTGTAAGCCAGACTTCAAAATACGCATCTGTTAATGTTGATACATTTGGAATAAAGGCATCTAAAACTTTATCTCCAGGAAGCACATCACTTCCATCTTGATGTTGATATGGACTTCCTTCTCCACTTCCATTAATCATGGAAGTTTTTCTTAAATTTTCAGGGTAACCTGAAGTTGTAAGCGAATTTAAATCAGTATAAAAAATAGATTTAAAGGGATGTGCAATTGGTAGCGTTAAACTTGAATCAAATTCTGCTATTTCTCCGGATGCTAAATGTGATTCAAATTGATCCGTTAGCATTTGTCTTGCCGCAGATGATTTTAACATACCATCTACTATTGGTCTTAAAGCCTCTATACTAAAATCTCCAGCCCAAGTGTCTAATCCGTATGATAAATAGTTGAAAAGATGCTGAAAACCAATAGGAACATTTGCGCCTAAATGTGGTGAATCAAAAGAAAGCCATAATCTTGTATCATGGTCTAATGATTCGTTTTCCATATAGTTTAATGCGTACCTTGAGATGAGCCCTCCCACACTTGGGCCAACAATGACATTTTGGTTGTTTCCAATTTTTTGAGCGTTTATATTTTCAATTAAATCAACTAAAAGCATTGCATTTCGTTCAATATAATCTGCGCCTCCATCAACCTCAAAGTTGCCGTCATTGTTATATACAGGGAAATTTAAAATGATGACATCAAAATTTTCTAATATCACTAAATCTGCTAAATTTTGAGTGGTTCCATTATTGTCAAAATCTAAAAGGGAATAAACGTTTTCAATGTTTCTTGTGTCTCCAGGATCAAAACCATCAAGAACAAAAATAGGTTTATCTAAAATATTATCGGCACTAAGAAAGATTTCATACTCTCCAGTTCCTGGATATGATGTTGTTTCTCCATATGCTGATAAATCTACTAAAGTAGTGCTTGTAAAAGTGTTAACTACTCGACCAAACAAAGTGTTTAATTCGGAGTTAGAATATTCTATTTTTAAGGTTGATGATGATTTTTTTATGACACCATCATTAAAAGTGATTTCGAAATCAAGTTTTTTTAAACCTTCCGAAGTGTAATTAATTAAAATATTTTGATTGGGAAGAACCTCTTTAGAGCCTTCTCCGTTATCGAAGTTTACTTGAATCGATTTTATACTATTTTCGGTTGTGTTATAAATATCATTCAAGTCTAAATTATAAATTTGATGTAAACCTTTCTTTTTTATGATTAATGGAGTACTAATTGTAATCTCTTTTTTTTCAAATATAGGTTGGTTGTTGGTTCTCGTTATTTTTCCGTTTGCATTTTGAACTATAGAACCGTTTGATTTCGCTTCTTTAGTTATAGCGTCATATTCGGCATGTAAAATAGTTAAAGAAATAATATCTGACTTTGGTCTGCTTTTTAATTTTGATAGTGAAGGTAAACGATTATCTAAATCACTCTGAGCAATTGATTTATAGATTTGATAAAAATTATACATGTTTGCAGATTCATTTTTATAGGCATCTAAATCAGTAGGTATGAGATAGAGAATAGAAGTTTCCATTCCAGTTTTATCAAAATTTTCTAAAAAAGTGGTTTTGTCGTTTTGTGAGAATATATGGAATACAGAGAGTAAGAGTATAAAGACTAAATAATTTTTCACGGTAAATTTTATTTTTACTAATATAATATTTTTTTTTGAAACTAAAAAAGGCGAAAATCTATGATTTTCGCCTTTTTAATATTAGGTTATTTTTTTAAAAAGATGTTGTTAAATTTATAGTTAAACCTGTGTTTTCAGGTACAAACCTGCAAACACCACCAACACATAGAAGTCCTCCTCGTTGACGACCATAATTTAGTGCAACTCTAGATGCACCTTTAGTGTAACTTCCACCTACATTATAATAATGAATTTGATCATCTTTTACATCATTTCCATAGTTATAAGCATCGTTTACATAAAATGCTAAGGCATTTGTTGCATTGTATTCTATTGTTGCTCCAGCCCAATTTTTATTATCATCCTTAGTCCATAAATGTTGAGCTTCCACTCTTATAGATTTCCCTTTTCCTATTTTATGTGTTGCTTCTGCAATAACTATATTAGATTTGATATCTCCTTGAACACCCAACGGTCCTCCAAGAGTTACACCTTTATCGATAATTGTATTAATATATGTGAATATACCACTCCAGTTTTTAGAGAGTTTTTTTCTAATTTCCATATTAAAATCTCGATTCAACCGGCTTCCAAATTTCAAAAACTCAGCACTGTATGTAGCATTGTTTTGATCAAAGGTTGCGTCTAATAAAGACCAATAAGAAAAGTTTGCGGATACTTTCGTACCGTATTTACCTCCTAAAGTAGTCTCTTTATTAAACTTATAAAATAAATCAAATTGACCACCTATTTCTCCTGCTTGACCTGCAAAATTTTGGATTTGTAATGATGGTTGTGGTTGATAAATATAAATGTTGGCTAATGAATAATCTTGTTGCTTTGTTAGTGCTGGAACATAATTCATACTTAGCATATTAAAATTATTATTTGCTGCAAGAGAATAATTTCTTTCTGAAAAGAAAGCCATATTTTCCATCCTTCTAATAGTTCCTGAAATTCCTAATCCTTTTTTTGAATAACCAAGATTTAATAAAAGTGCATTTCCATCAAAATATTTCCCTTCTATTATTTCTGGAACACCTACTGCAGCAGAAGTATATGCAATGTCTTCTCCTTTAATTGTATATTCTGCACTTGTGTAAAATTTACCAAAATCTAAATCTACTCTTGCTGAATAAGAATTTACCATTTCTGGAAAACCTGAAGTGTCAAAATTTGCGTCTTGTGGAATAAAACTCTCACTCTTTCCTACATAACTTAATCCTAATTTAAACGTGTTTAAGTTGTCAATTTTTAAAGCATTAGATACATCAATATTAGTATCAAAACCAAAAATTTCACTATCTGAAGTTTCAAAACCTATTCTTGGCTGTCCATATAGTGCAGTGAAATTTAAAAATTCAGTTGGAGCATATTTAATTCTACCTCCTCTAAGAGCATTGTTCAAACCCAATTGGCGTTCTTCAAAAGCACGTAATAATAACCCGCTTCCAAATTGTTCGTAAAAATGACCAGCAGTGATATCTAATTTGTCATTTCTATAATTGGCATAATATGTAGCAATGTTAGTTCCTTTATATTCAGTATAGTAATTTAATAAAGGTAAAGGCTCGTAACTTTCAAACTGTATACCAACAGAAAAATTCTTTAAAAAATTATAATCTAATCTCAAGTAAGTATTTGCTCTTAATGGTTCATCTTCTATTGGAAAATTTGGATCAGAAAAATCACCTAATTCCTTGTCGTTGGTATACCATTGCGCGTTACTCTCAAAACTTCCAGTTAAATTATTTAAAAATTGAGTCGCTATTGATTCGTTTTCTGTTTCTTGACTATACCCACTAATAGATATTGAAAAGAAAAGGAGTAGTATGAATTTTTTCATATTTGGCTGGTTAATTTTTTTAAGAATGTTTTTTTAGTTCTTCATATAACTCATCTTCTGCTCCTGGGCTATAACCAGAATGACGATATACAATCTTTCCGTTTTTTATGATAAGTGTTAAAGGTACTGTTGGAGCACCTAAAGCTCTTTTTAAATCATTATTAGTATCTAATAAGATATCGTACTCCCAACCTTTACCGTTTATTAAAGGTTTTACTCTTTTCACCGTTCTTGAATCATCAACAGAAACTGCATATAATTTAACATTTGTTTCTTCTTGCCAATCATCATAAACTTCGCTAATTGCGTCTAATTCGTTTTTACAAGGCGCACACCAAGTAGCCCAAAGTGAAACAATAATTAAATCATTTTCTTTAGATATTGTAAGTAAATCTGTTGTTTCTCCTGTTAGGGTTTTTAATTTTGTGGTTGGCACATCTGTTTGTGAATTCAAAGAAATTGAGAAAAAAAGTAGGGTGATAAGGGTTATTAACTGTTTCATGTTTATAATGTTTATAAAAGGTAAGATTTAATAATTATGAGCAATAATAGTTAAATTTTTATTAAAAAATTAAATAGATGTTATATATTCGTCAGCAAATTTATTTATTAATAACGAAAATTACACCAAAAATGAAAATTTTATTTAAACCCTTATTTTTATCATTAGTTGCAGTTACATTATTTTCTTGTGGCGGTTCTGATGATGGAGGAGGTTCTGGTTCGGGATCAGGAGGCTCTTCAACCCAAACAACTTCAATTACTATCTCTGCTAGTTCAGCTACAATTGATTTAGGATCTTCAGTTACATTTACTGTTAGAGATAACAACAATGCGAACAAGACTTCTGAATCTACCATTTATGTTAATGGTAATCTAATAACAGGATCTAGTTACACTCCTTCTGTAGAAGGCATCTATGCTGTTAATGCAAAATTCGGAAGCTTTACAAGTGCTAATGTATCAGTAACTGTAAATGGTTCTTCTGTTTCGGTAATCCTTGTTAGTGCTGATAAATATGTTGGTCTTCCTGGTGAGACATTTACATTTGCTGCTTTAGGAAATGGAGGTGTAAACTTAACGAACGATGTTATATACTCTGTGAATGGTACCGAAATTACTGGAAATACGTATATACCAACAACAAGAAATAGTTTTGCTTTAACATGTAGTTTAGACGGTGTTACTAGTAATGAAATTACATTTGTTGCTGGTTATGAAAAGAAAGTGTTAGTTGAAGACTATACAGGAACCTGGTGTGGATATTGCCCAAGATTGGCTTATAATTTAGAGCAGGCTGAGGATCAAAGTGATGATATATATGGAGTTGCTGTTCATAATGCTGATGCTATGACGTATGAATATGAGTCTCAGATGAGAGCTAGATTTGGCGTTAATGGTTTTCCTACAGGTAAAATAAATAGAACAACTACTTGGAACGAGTCTGTTGGTCAATTATTAAATTCCAGAGGAGTAAGTCCAACATTAGGATTGGGATTAGATTCTTCCCTTACCGGAACATCAATTTCTGTAGATGTAAAAGTTGGGTATGTATCTGCTACAACTGATATGAAGGTGATCATTTATTTAGTAGAAGATGGTTTAGTTTATAACCAAGTAAATTATATGAATAATGATTCAAGTAGCCCCTGGTATCAAACTGGAAATCCAATTGTTGGATTTGAGCATAATAATGTGTTGAGAAAAGCATTTACTGATATTTTTGGTGATGCTATACCGAACGGAAATGCTGGTGGTGAATATACTCAAACTTTTACGTTGGAGATGCCTTCTAGTGTTGTAAATGAAAATGAATTACAAATTATAGCGTTTGTTGTTGATGAAAATGATAATGCAATTAACGCAATGCGTGTTGATTTAGGTGAAAGCCAAGATTACGAATAATATTATTTCTTAATATAGAACAAAAAAGGCTCGAATTTATTCGAGCCTTTTTCTGTTTAAAGTTTATTGTATTTTACACCTACCATTTTATAGATAACAAAAAAAACCAAAGAAGTTATTTTCTTTGGTTTAATATAATTTTAGTAAAAACCTGTTAACTTATTTTAGAAGTCAGCATTTTTTTATTTATCCTAAGTACGGATATTTAAAATCTTGAGGTGTTACAAACGTTTCTTTTATCAATCGAACAGAAGTCCAGCGTAATAAATTTTGAGCTGAACCTGCTTTGTCATTTGTTCCAGACGATCTCGCTCCTCCAAATGGTTGCTGACCTACAACTGCACCTGTTGGTTTATCATTGATGTAAAAGTTTCCAGCAGCGTTTTCTAGCGCTTTAGAAGCCTTTTCAACAATGTATCTATCTGTAGAGAAAATAGCTCCAGTTAAAGCATACTCAGTAGATTCATCAACTAGTTTTAATGAAGCTTCCCATTCAGCATCTTCATAAACATAGATTGTCATAACAGGGCCGAATAATTCTGTGCACATTGTTTTGTACATCGGATCTTTTGCAACAATAACAGTTGGCTCAATAAAGTATCCAACAGATTTATCATGACCACCACCAATAATAATATCAGCATCAGCATCCGTTTTAGCAGCGTCTAAGAAACTTGCTATTTTGTCAAAAGAACCTTCATGAATTACTGCATTTACATAATTAGAGGGGTCTTCAGGAGATCCCATTTTAATTTCGCTTGCTTGCGCAATTAAATGTCCTTTCACTTCTTCCCACATTGATGCAGGAATAAAAGCACGTGAAGCTGCAGAGCATTTCTGACCTTGATATTCAAAAGTACCTCTTGTAATTCCTGTTGCAACTTGTAATGGATTTGCAGAATTATGTGCCCAGATAAAATCTTTTCCACCAGTTTCTCCAACAATTCTAGGATATGTTTTATAGTTGTGGATATTGTTTCCAATTTGTTTCCATAAGTTTTTGAAAACATGTGTAGATCCTGTAAAGTGTAATCCAGAAAAATCTGGAGATGCTAAAACAGTATCAGTAATCATTACTGGATCACCATAAACAACGTTTATGACCCCGTCAGGCAAACCAGCTTCTTTAAACAAATCTACAATTACTTGTGCAGAATATGCTTGATGATCAGATGGTTTCCAAACGACAACATTCCCCATTAAAGCGGGTGCTGCTACTAAATTAGCAGCAATAGATGTAAAGTTAAATGGTGTAATTGCATACACAAATCCTTCTAAAGGTCTGTACTCAACTCTGTTCCAGATTCCTGGTGCAGAATCAGGCTGATCTTTAAAAATATCTGTTAAATATTGTACATTGAAACGGAAGAAGTCAATCATTTCACAGGCAGCATCTATTTCTGCTTGATGTACATTTTTAGATTGAGCAATCATTGTTGAAGCATTCATTTTTGCTCTATAAGGGCCTGCTAATAATTCAGCTGCCTTTAAGAAAATAGAAGCTCTTTCCATCCAACTAACATTAGACCAAGCCTCTCTTGCTGCAAGTGCTGTTGAAATAGCAGCATCTACATGAGATTTATCTGCTGTGTGATATTGACCTACAACATGTTTGTGATCATGTGGAGGTGTAATGTTTTTAGTATTTTCTGTACGAACCTCTTCGCCATTTATGTGCATTGGTACATCTATATTTCTATTGTACATAGACTTGTACATTGCTAATAATTCCTCTCTCTCTGGAGATCCAGGAGCGTACCCTTTTACAGGTTCATTTACTGCCTTTGGTACATTAAAAAATCCTCTTGCCATTTTGTGTGTTTTTAAATCTTAATCGACTAATTTTGAAAGCGCAAAGTTACAATTTTTTTAATAGAATTTTAATCGTTAATTATCCAAAACTAATATTATAATATGTGTACAGTTTCATACCTACCATTAGAGAACAATGGTTTTATTTTAACATCTAATAGAGATGTTCCTTATACTCGAAAAAAAGCAAACGAACCTAAAGTTTATGAAGAAGGAGGAGTGGAGTTAAACTACCCTAAAGATGGTGAAGCCGGAGGGACTTGGATAGGCACAAGTTCTAAAAACAGATTGATTTGTTTGTTGAATGGAGGTTTTTATTATCACACATCTAGATCGATTTATAAAAAAAGTAGAGGTTTAATTGTCAATGAATTATTAAAGGTTGATGATATTAAAAAAGGGATACAAGAAATTGATTTAAATGGTGTTGAGCAATTTACCTTGACAATAGTAGATTGGAACAACGAATTAGATTTGTTTGAATTTGTTTGGGACGGTGTAAAAAAGCACTTAAAAAAGATGAAGCAAGAGCCTCAAATTTGGTCATCGGCAACATTATATGATAGAGAAGTAAAGAAATTGAGAAAAGATTGGTTTGTTGATTGGCAAAATAATAATGAAATGACTCAAGAGACTATTTTGAATTTTCATAAAACTGCAGGAATAGGAGATCCAGCAATTGATATAAAGATGGACAGAAAAGAAGGTGGAACAGTCAGCATTACCTCTGTTTTAAAAGAAGGTGAAGCCGTTTCTATGAACTATGAAAGTATTACTTAGAGTGCAAATGTTATAAAGCTTATAATAATAGTCCCGATAGTTGCTAGAAAAAAATATGCAAAATTTAGTAGTATGAACTTAATGATGGTTTTTAATCTTCCTTGCTTATAAAAATTTCGTAGAGATTTATACAGATAGAAAAGGAATATAAGAACAAACATGCTAATAATAAATTCGATATCTGTATTTACGAGTCTATTGAGAATAAATGAGAATAGTAAAAGTAGGAAAAAAACAGTTTGAACATTGAATACAAAAACCAAATGTTCTGTGTAATTTCTTTTATGTCTAAAATATATCAATGCCAGAAATAATGTAAAAACAGGGAGTAAGAAGAATAAGGCTATCGAAATTTTCGAAAATACTTTCTCTAAATAGTTTTTAATTTGACCTTCATCATTCCGAAGTTTATTTATGTCTTGGGCTTTCTTATAGTAGTAGACATTCCATCGTGTTTTTTCATAGTTGAGACTATCTAACGCTTCTATTGCTTTAGCATTTTTATGTTTCTTATCATAGTCCATGAAATCACTTATTTTTTTAAAAACAGTTTTTTCAAAATTGGATGAAAACGCCTTTTTACTATCTTGAGGTGTATATGTAACACCATTTGATTCAAGTTTTTCAATGGTATAATTTCTTATTTCTTCTTGGTATTTAGGAAAATTTTGAAGTTCTTTCAGGTTTTTAACATCTGATATCAATAGATTTTGACTAATAAAGGCAATATTTTCATTATTATACTTCAAGTATATTGAGTCTCTTTCTTTATCAGAAAATTCTGAATTTTTCATCATTGATAAAAAATTGGTGATATTGAAAATAGAGTCTATTCTAGTTCTTATTTTCTCTGTGATGGTATTATCAGTACTCTTAATTTCAGTATGTATAGAATCTTTTATCAGGGTTGTGATGCTATCATTAAAAACAGCAGTTAATTCATTATTGTTATTTAAGGAATCAATCGATGTGATAGTTGTATTTTTAGAAATATTGTCAATTGTATCCTCGATGATATTATACTTATCTAACGCTGTAAAAAGCCCAACTACTAAAAAGAAAAGAATAGTTACATGAAGATACAGTTGAAAAGGGTTTACATATCTTCTTCTTTTTCCTTTTATATAATCTTTTGAAACTTTTCCTGGTTTAAAAATTAGCGGAATAAATGTTTTGAAGAAACGAGTGTCAAAAGAAAAGAACCCTGAGAAAAATTCAGAAACAAATTGTTTTATGCTCAAGGGTAGTTCATCGTTAACTTGACCACAGTTTGAACAAAAATTATCATTATCAGAAATTGGTTGCTTACAATTTAAGCATTCAATACCTCTTTTGTTTTTATTAAAACGTGTTGTTGATTTCACTTATCTTAGTCAGTTGATAGACTAAAAGTACTCTTTTTTTTGAAACAAAAAGGAAGAAACTAATTTAAGGTTCTAGTTACCATCAATTGAAAAGTGGGAATATGAACTTTAAAAGTTCTGGTGCTTGTAAAATTAATCATTTCATAATACCCATTCATTGAGCCAATAGGAGAGATTAACATACAATTGGATTGGTAAGAGTGTGTTTTAGAGGGTTTTATAATTGGTTTTTCGCCAACTACACCAACGCCTTCAACAATTTCAGTGTTGTTTAACGAGTCAAAAATTTCCCAGTGTCTATTTAATAATTGCACAGAATCATTGCTGTTGTTTTCTATGGTGATTTGGTAACTGAAAGCGTATAACAATCTATTTTCATGATGGTGTGTCCCCATGAATTTAGTCTCTACAGAGATTTTGATACCATTTGTTACTTGTTGTATCATAGTAGTTTATCACTTGTTTTGTGATGCAAAGATACTAAATAAAATAGAAATTAAGTTAGTTTTGAATATTCTCAGAATTGCCACGACCAAAACCTATAACAGAATCATATCTAGACCCGAACTTATGATAATAAACCAATACAGAATAGTCGTTTTCAGTTTGATAAAATGAACCGTCAATATCATAATTCCTATAGTTGTTGTTTTCGTCAACAGTACTATATTGATAATTATAAAAACCTTGTTTCATGAGGATTCTAGCTTCATATAAGTGTGAATCAGAATTGTAAACTATTTCATTAGAATTGTTGTTTTTCCAATTATTAAAATTACCATTTACATAGATTTTTTTTCCGTCTAGATCCTCCAAACATTCTAGCGAAAAATGGACCCAAGTATAATCTGCATCAAGAGATGAGTTTTCACTATTTACATTTCTCACAACAAAATTTCCGTTAATATCTGGATAGTTAGTGTATGGTTTGTCAATTCGCTCTTCATCCGTATACAAATATGTATGATATAATTCTCTTCCGGATTCAACTCTTGCAATATTTACGGTTGAGTTTCTTAGTGCTTTGCTGTCAAAAAAGTGAAACTCATTTCCAGACCAAAAATTCATTTTGTCTGTGTATCTATAAATCATTTGTGCGCCTCTAAAATATTGAGGTTCTAGATTGGTTATTGCAGTATTCCAATTGTTATTTTGAAGTAAAACAGTTTTAATTTCTTCTTTAGGGTTGTCTATTAAAAGGCTTGGATGGTTTATTATAAACTGAACACTTTGCGCCTCTCTTGTAGTTAATACATCTCTGCTTCTATGTACTGTAACGCCAACGTCTACTTTAGGTTCGTAGATGATAAATTTACGTGTAAATAAGATTTGATCCTCATCATTTAGAATAGAAATTTTGTAATTTCCGCTAATCGTTATTTTAGTGTTTCTGTTTGGGAAATTCACAGAATAGTGAGTAAAAAATTGAAGTGTATTAAATGAGTTTTCAAAGTTTCTGATTCTGTCCTCTTCATAGCCGTCAATAAATTCTCTACTGGATAGTCCAGAAGGCTTCCAATCATAAGTATAATGATCAATTTTATAATAATAGTCTTCTTGTGTTGCTTCTAAATCATCAAACGAAAAAGTAAACGATTCATTTAGTTTTATTATTGAAGAATAATTATTAGATCGAGAAGATTTTAAAAGTATAGTCTTAAAATTTTCAGATTCAAAAACATCAGTATTTTCTTGTGAAAAAGAGGATTGAAAAAAAATGATAAATAAGAGAAAAGAAAAGTACTTCATTAGATTGTTAACGTATATTTTTTAGTTTTATTTAAATTCTATGCCAAAAATAGGGTAAAATTTTAAGCCTAATAAAAAGTAATGGGTTTTTATATTTTTATATTAAGACTGCATTTTTAAATCATAGTCCATTGAATGTTTTCCAGATCCAAAAAATAGAAAAAAGAGTGATACTAAAAGTACAATTGATGATTCAATTAAATTTTGAGAATTCATTATACTTATAAAATTAATTGCAACTGCTCCTATAAGTATTGGGACCTGTACGATAATAGCTAAACGAGTTAACAAACCAAAAACAATCATAATGCCGCCAACAAAATGAAAAATTCCCAAGTAATGAGTCGATAACATAAAAACTAAATACCCATCATAATCTTTTAGTAATTCAGGTAAATAACTAGAGTTTTGTAGAAAATATAATCCCTTATAAATGAAGAATAGTCCTAATGCTATTCGTAAAATATCAATAGGATAATACGTGTTTGAATTTGCCCATTTATTTAATTTTTTTATAAGTCTCATATTTAAAAAATTTAGGTTAATTCAATCTCTCTTAGCAAGTTACAAATTTATAGATACTTCAACAACATATTGAAAGAGAAAATACTATTTAGAACGAATATAAATAAAATTAATTACAATTATAAGTAACTATAAATTTTAGAATAAAATGTAAAATAGTTAATTTTGCAACGCTTTTAAAAAGAATAATAAATTCAAATTTAACATATGTCAAAGGACATCCGAATCAAAAAAGGGTTAGACATTAAATTGCAAGGCGAAGCAGAACAGATTATTACAAATGCTGTTGCCAGTAATGTTTATTCATTATTACCCGTAGATTTTCACGGAATTACACCTAAACTTATCGCGAAAGTAGGTTCTAAAATTAAGGCTGGAGAGCCATTATTTTATAACAAAGAAGTTGAAGCAATGAAATTTGTTTCTCCAGTGAGTGGCGAAGTTATTGAGGTTGAGCGTGGAGAAAAAAGAAAAATAATTGGAATAAAAATCCAAGCAAGTAAAGAACAGTCATATAAAGATAATGGTAATTTTGATCTTTCATCTGCAACTGCAGATAAGGTTAAAAATCATTTATTATCTTCAGGTTGTTGGTCATTTATCAAACAAAGACCATATGATGTAATTGCCAATCCAGAGAAATCGCCAAAAGCGATATTTATTTCAGGATATGCAAGTGCACCTTTAACTGCAGATTATGATTTTGTATTACAAGGAAAAGAAGCCGAACTACAAGCTTCTGTTACAGCTCTTGGGAAATTGACTTCTGGAGCAGTTCACGTTTCTGTTGGGTCAAAATCAAGCAATGTGCTTTCTAACTTAAATGGTGTTTCTCATCATAAAGTTTCTGGACCACATCCTTCTGGAAATGTTGGTACTCAAATTTCTAAGATTGATCCTGTTAATAAAGGTGAAGTAGTTTGGACAGTAACTCCACAAGATTTAGTGATAATTGGAGAGTTATTATTGACTGGAAGATTCAACGCAGAAAGAATTGTTGCTGTTGGAGGGTCTGTAATTAAAAACCCAAAATATTATAAAACTAAAATTGGTGCAGAGATATCTACAATGATATATGATGCAGGAATTGATAGCGATAATTTTAGAGTTATCAGCGGAAATGTATTGACAGGTCGTTCAATAAAACCAGATGGATTTTTAGGATACTATAACAATACCGTAACGTTGATTCCTGAAGGAAACGATTATGAGTTATTTGGATGGAATAAGCCAGTTTTTAATAAAGTATCAAATACGCGTGCAATGACTTTTTCTTGGTTAACACCAAATAAGAAATACGATTTAAATACAAATACAAATGGTGAACATAGAGCATTTGTGTTGACTGGAAAGTATGAAGAGGTATTTCCTTTAGATATTTTTCCAATGCAAATTTTAAAAGCCTGCATGTATCAAGATTTAGACGAAATGGAAGCTTTAGGAATGTATGAAGTTGCACCAGAAGATTTTGCATTAACAGAATTTGTATGTGTTTCTAAACAGCCACATCAAGATATTATTAGAAAAGGGTTGGACTTAATGCTTAAAGAGATAGGATAATGGGTTTAAAAAGTAATTTACATAACTTAAAAGAAAAGTATAAAGGGACAAAAATGGCTCCTGCGTTTAACGCAATTCACACCTTTTTATACTTGCCAAATGAGACCACACATAATGGAACTCATATTAAAGTAGCTGATGATTTAAAGCGAACAATGAACATAGTTATTATGGCATTGGTTCCTTGTTTAATCTTTGGAATGTTTAATGCTGGTTACCAACACCACTTAGCTTTAGGAGAGATAGAAAAAGCTAGTGGGTTTTTAGGCGCATCTTTCTGGACTTTTGATAATTTAGTTATAGGCCTTTGGCAAGTGTTACCATTAGTAATAGTGTCGTATGGAGTTGGACTTGTTGTTGAATTTATTTTTGCAGTAATAAAAGGGCATGAAGTAGAAGAAGGATATCTAGTAACAGGAATGTTAGTGCCATTAATTGTACCAGTAGACACACCATTATGGATGTTAGCTGTTGCTGTTATATTTGGTGTTGTTATAGGTAAAGAAGTTTTTGGAGGTACTGGAATGAATATCCTTAATCCAGCTTTAACAATTCGTGCATTCTTATTCTTTGCATATCCAACGTGGATGTCTGGAGATAAAGTTTGGGTTCATGGAGCAGTTGCAAGAGATCAAGCCATTGCAGCTGGTGAAAATTTAGATGCTATATCTGGAGAAACACTTTTAGGTTACTATGCAAAATCAGGACAAGAATTAACAATAGCTGGATCTAATGGTTCAGCAGATATTATAACAACTTATGGAGATCGTGCTTCAGAATTATATTCTATTTGGGATATGTTCTGGGGAATTATTCCAGGTTCTGTAGGAGAAACGTCTAAGTTCTTAATCATAATAGGAGCATTATTCTTAATCTTTACTAAAATAGGAAGTTGGAGGATTATCCTTTCTACATTAATTGGAGCATTAACAATGGGATTAATTTTTAATGGTGTTGTAGATGCTGGTTGGATTGGAGAATCAAGTAAATTTTATGGTTTGATGAATGTGCCTTTTTGGCAACATTTAATTATTGGTAGTATTTTATTTGGAGCAGTATACATGGCTACAGATCCAGTAACTGCCTCTCAAACTAATAGAGGTAAATGGATTTATGGATTCTTAATTGGTTTTATATCAATTATGATTCGTGTATTTAATCCGGCTTATCCAGAAGGTGTATTCTTAGCAATACTGTTAATGAATGTTTTTGCACCTACAATTGACCATTATGTGGTTCAAGGTAATGTGAAAAGAAGAATGAAACGTCTAAAAGCAAAAACTGCATAACGATGGAAAAAAGAACAGACAAAAATTTATATACTATACTATTTGCCATTATAATGGTTTTAGTAGTTGGATCTATATTGGCTTTTTTAGCAACTGCTTTGAAACCAAATATTGACGAGAACAAACGTTTTGAAAAGCAACAAAACATTTTGTATGCAATGGGTGTAAATGATAATGATGAAAAAAGCATTGCATTTATTCCAACTGATAAAGTGGGAGAAATGTTTACTCAATACATCAAGAAACAATTGATAGTTCAAGGTGATAAAGCAGTTGATTATGAAGAGGCTTATTTAATTGATATTAAGAAAGAAGCAACAAAAGCAAAAGATGCTTCATACCAAAGAAAATTGCCATTGTTTGTTGGAGAAAAAGATGGAGAAGAATTCTATATAATTCCTATGAGAGGTAAAGGATTATGGGATGCAATTTGGGGGTTTGTTGCCTTGGATAAAACCCTTGTTGTTAAAGGTGTATTTTTTGATCACAAAGGTGAAACTCCTGGATTGGGAGCAAATATCAATCAACGTTTCTTTATGGATGATTTTACTGGCGAACATGTTCTTGATGGCACTACCTTTAAAGGCGTTACTGTTGCAAAAGGAAATGCGGATCCAAAAAATAATAACAAGACAGATTACGAGGTAGATGCAATAGCAGGAGCAACAATTACAGGTGATGGAGTATCAGCAATGATAAAGAAAGACTTGAGAATGTACATGCCTTATTTACAAACATTAAAAAATTAATTACATGGGACTTTTATCAAAAAAAGACACAAAATTAATAACGGATCCATTAGCAGATAATAATCCAATTACAATTCAAGTATTGGGAATCTGTTCAGCATTGGCAATTACGGCTGAATTAGAAGCTTCTATTGTAATGTCAATTGCAGTATTATTTGTTTTAGGAGTTGGAAACGTAGTTATCTCATTAATGCGTAATATCATTCCTTCAAAAATTAGAATTATTGTACAACTTATTGTTGTTGCAACATTGGTAATTATAGTAGATTTAGTATTGAAGGCATTTGCTTACGAATTGAGTAAAACACTTTCTGTATTTGTTGGATTGATAATTACAAACTGTATTATTATGGGACGTTTCGAAGCATTTGCTTTAGCAAATGGACCTTGGAAATCTTTCCTTGACGGAATTGGAAATTCTCTAGGATATGCAGTTATTTTAATTATTGTAGGTTTCTTTAGAGAATTATTAGGTTCTGGAACTTTATTAGGTATTCCTGTTTTAGGAGATGCTATTGAGAAAACAGGTGTATATGCATTTGGATATGAAAATAACGGATTTATGTTATTAGCGCCAATGGCCTTAATTACAGTTGGACTTATTATTTGGGTTCAAAGAAGTAGAAATACAGAATTAGTAGAAGATTAAATTGAAAATGTCATCCTGAGTTTTACGAAGGATCTCATCAAAATATAAAATATGGAACATTTAGAATTATTTTTTAAATCAATATTTATAGATAACATGGTTTTCGCCACGTTCTTAGGAATGTGTTCTTACCTTGCTGTATCTAAAAAAGTGTCAACGGCTGTAGGACTTGGAGCTGCAGTAATTTTCGTAATGGCTATTACTGTACCTTTAAACTGGTTATTAGACACCTATATTCTTAAAGACGGAGCATTGGCTTGGTTAGGTGAAGAATATGCATCTTATGACTTAAGTTTCTTATCATTTATTATGTTCATTGCTACTATTGCAACAATGGTTCAATTAGTAGAGATCGTAGTTGAGAAATTTTCACCAGCATTATATAATTCATTAGGTATTTTCTTGCCATTAATTGCCGTGAACTGTGCCATATTAGGTGGTTCATTATTTATGCAATCAAGAGAAATAGAAACTTTAGGATTGGCATTTAATTACGGAGTAAGTTCTGGAATTGGATGGTTTTTAGCAATTTTATCAATTGCAGCAATTCGTGAAAAAATTAGATATTCAAATGTACCTCCTGCATTAAGAGGATTAGGAATTACATTTATTATTACAGGATTAATGGCAATTGGTTTTATGAGTTTTGGAGGAATGTTGACAGGAGGAGATGAAGAGGTGAAAAAACCAGAAACGACAATTGAGGCTATTAATACTCAGGAAAAAGAATTAGCAAACACTATTAAAGGAACAGAATAGATGATATTAACAGCAAGTACAGGCGGAACGATTATGGTAACAGTTGTTGCCTTTTTATTCATAACATTAGCATTAGTTGGACTTTTATTATTTGTAAAACAAAAACTATCACCTTCAGGTCCCGTTAAAATTATGATTAATGGTGAGCGTGAAATCGAAGTAGGATCTGGAGATTCTTTATTAACAACCCTAAGTAGTAACAAGATATTTTTACCTTCTGCTTGTGGTGGAGGTGGAACTTGTATCCAATGTGAGTGTCACGTTTTAGAAGGAGGAGGAGAGGCATTACCAACAGAAACACCTCATTTTTCTCGTAAGGAATTAAAAGATGGAGCACGTTTATCATGTCAGGTAAAGGTGAAACAAGATATGAAAATTACAATTCCAGAAGAAGTATTTGGAATTAAAAAATGGGAAGCAACAGTTGTACGTAACTACAACGTAGCATCTTTCATTAAAGAATTTGTTGTTGAAATTCCAGAAGATATGGGATATAGAGCAGGAGGATATATTCAAATTGAGATTCCAGAATGTGAAATTAAGTTTGCAGATATGGATATTACTGCACATCCAGAAGAGCATGAAACTCCAGATAAGTTTCAAGCAGAATGGGATAAATTTGGTTTATGGCCAATGGTAATGAAAAATAATGAGACTGTAGAGCGTGCATATTCAATGGCTTCTTATCCTGCAGAAGGAAGAGAAATTATGTTGAATGTACGTATTGCAACTCCTCCATTTGATAGATCTAAAGGCGCTTGGATGGAAGTAAATCCAGGAATAGCATCTTCTTATATATTTAACCAAAAACCAGGAGATAAAGTAACTATTTCAGGACCTTATGGTGAGTTCTTCATTAATGAGTCTGAAAGTGAAATGCTATATGTTGGAGGTGGAGCAGGAATGGCGCCAATGCGTTCACACTTGTATGAATTATTCAGAACTTTAAAAACAGGTCGTAAAGTATCATATTGGTACGGAGGACGTTCTAAACGTGAATTATTCTATTTAGACCATTTCTATAAATTAGAGAAAGATTTCCCTAATTTCAAATTCCACATTGCATTGTCTGAGCCTTTACCAGAAGATAATTGGAAAGTAAAAGAGAATATGGAGTCTGAAGGAGATGGATTTGTAGGATTTGTTCACAACTGTGTGATTGAAAACTATTTAAACCATCACGAATCACCAGAAGATATTGAATTATATTTCTGTGGACCACCATTGATGAACCAAGCCGTTCAGAAGATGGGAGAAGATTTTGGTATTGCTGACGAACACATCAGATTTGATGACTTTGGAGGGTAATTAAAATCAATGTATATAAAACAAAAAGCCAACACATTGTGTTGGCTTTTTGTTTGAATAAGGGATATTTTATTCATTCATAAAATCTAATAATTGTTGGGTTTCTGTTTTAATTTCAAGCATCAATTCAGTACTTCCTAATGCTAACATTTTTCTGTAGTTTACCAAATTGATAAGTTTAAGTTTGTTTTCTTCAGTATTGATAATTCTATTTGAAATTTTAACTAATTCTTCTGAATTTGGTGTAGTTTCATCATCATAATATATGAGTTTTAGTATTTCAGAAAAATAGATTTGATCATTTAAATGGATTTTATTGTTTTGATTTATTTTTTCAACTCGCTCAAGGTTTTGATAATATTCTATGAGATTGTTTTTAAAAGTTATGTCTTTTATGATGTCTATATTTCCAGACGAAATTAAATCGGTATAAGTTGGATCGGTTCTTACAAATGTTCTTCTCTCTGAGGTAGAAGTTAAATTTTGATTGAATGTAGAATCTAGCAAAATCTTCTTATGCTTATAGAAATAGTCTAGAAAAGGCTGTGTATTAACAATATATTTTTTCTCATGTTCAAGTTGAATGTCTATGGAATTTAATTGGTTTTCTAAATCACGTTTAATATTGCTTAAGTAAGTTTGTTCTTTATTTTGTTCTATTCTTCCTTGGTTCCAATTATTAATCTGTAGCGCAATCAAAATACCAATAACTACAAGCACTATTTCACCAATAGCGTATTTAAAATATTTGCCTGTTTTATTTTCCATAAGTAGGTTTTGACGGATTCGACGGAAGAACTTAATCATAGTGCTATAAAAAACAGTTAGTGGTCTATAAAAATAAGCAATTTTATCATTAATATAAATAATTGATTGAAACTCAACTCCTAACTCATAACTTACTACTCAAAACCAAAATTAGCGTACCTTTGCACAAAATATTTTTGAATGAGCACTTTTGACGAGTTAAATCTATCCAATCAATTACAATACGCCATAGATGATTTAGGTTTTGTACAACCTACACCAATACAGGAACAAGCGTTTTCTGTCATTTTATCTGGTAAGGATATGGTTGGTATTGCACAAACTGGTACAGGTAAAACATTTGCCTATATGATGCCTATTTTACGTGATTTGAAATTTTCAAAACAGGTAACTCCAAGAGTTTTAGTTTTGGTACCTACTCGTGAATTGGTACTACAAGTTGTAGAAGAAATTGAAAAATTAGCAGCCTATATAAATGTTCGTGTTTTAGGGGTGTATGGAGGAGCAAATATCAATACTCAAAAAAGAGCAATCTTACAAGGAACGGATATTATTGTAGCAACTCCTGGAAGATTGTATGATTTGGCTTTGAGTAAATCTTTAAAGATGAAATCTATTCAAAAACTGGTAATAGATGAGGTAGATGTAATGTTAGATTTAGGGTTTCGTTTTCAACTGATGAATATCTTTGAAGTTTTACCAGCAAAAAGACAAAACATTATGTTTTCTGCAACAATGACTGAAGATGTAGATGCTTTAATTACTGATTATTTTATTGCACCTGCCAAAGTCTCAATTGCTATTAGTGGAACACCTCTTGATAATATTTCTCAGGAATGTTTTGAAGTCGAAAATTTTTATACCAAGGCTAATTTGTTGATTCATTTATTAGAAGACAAAGAAAACTTTAGTAAAGTGCTAGTTTTTGTATCTAATAAAAAGAGTGCAGACAGATTATTTTTGAAGTTAGATGAAATTTATAATGATGAATTATGTGTAATTCACTCAAACAAAACTCAAAATTACAGGATTAGATCTATCAAGCAATTTGATGAAGGTGAGAATAGAATTTTGGTCGCTACAGATGTAATGGCTCGTGGATTGGATTTAGATGAGATTAGTCATGTTGTGAATTTTGACACGCCAAATTTTCCTGAAAACTATATGCATAGAATAGGGAGAACTGGTAGAGCAGAACATGAAGGAAAATCGATATTATTCTATACTGAAGCAGAAATTAAAGACAAGGAAGCAATTGAAGAATTGATGAAGGTTGAAATTCCAAAGGCAGATTTTCCAGATGCTGTAGAAATATCTGAAGAATTAACTCCAGAAGAAAGACCAAAAGAAATTGAAATAGATAATCCTCATAAAAGAAATGAAGATGAAGTAGGTGCAGCGTTTCATGAAAAAAGCGAAAAGAATAGTCAAGTCAATGAAGGTGGCTCTTACCGTCGATTGATTGCCAAGAAATATAAAAAGCCTAGAACACGAGGAGATAAGAATTACAATAAGCGCAATAAAAAGAAATAAAGATGCTTCAAACCTTAACTCCACAAGAACTTCATAATCTTGGGATGAATATCATTGGAGAGCAATTGCAAGAAATGGGCTATGAGTTTGTTGCTATCAATAGTGAATTAAAAAAGCATCCGCAATATGTGCTCTTTAAAAAAGGAGAGCCCACCATTTTTGTATTGATCAAAGTATCCAATAATATTCAACAGCCAGAATCGTATGATGTTATTTGGATGGAAACATTTAAACAGCATGCACTAAAACAAAATGCCAAAGTTTGGTTTGCAGCAATAGGTCTTGCCAATGCTGAAAGCGTTGAATTACCAGTGTTCAAAGACCAGCCATATTATGTCGCTTTTAATGACTTTGAAAAAATTATTGAGTAATTATTTATTGACTACTTATTTAATAAAATAAGCTTGAAGTTTTTTTTGTAATTTTAAATTCTAAATGAATTGGACTCAAATAATAACAATCGCACTGATAGTAATTGCTTCTTTAAGTATACTTTTCTATTTTATTCAAGATAAATTAATTTTAAACCAGAAAAACTATCTGAAGATTTTATTTTTCAATATGAAAATCAAATTGTTGAGGAATATAACTTTGAATTAAGAGATGGAGTTTTAATAAACGGGCTTCATTTTAAAACAGAAAATCCAAAAGGAGTTGTCTATTTTATTTAAAGAGTAATTCTTATGCTGATAGCAATCCTTATGTTGGACCTGACGCTGTTCTTAGCGGTGTTTTTAAACGTATTGTTGGTGACTATGAATATTTTCATCTGGTGGTATTCAACTACATGAAATGGCCAACAATCAAATACTTGCCAATATACGTTATAAAGAAAAATTAAAGAAAAATGGAGCTATCATTGATGCGCAAGCAGCACACCTTTGGACACTTAAAGATGGAAAAGCGATTGGATTTCAGCAGTATGTAGATACCAAACAACTGGATGAAGTTTTGAACAAATAAAAAAAACAAGAATACTTTTAAATTGTACATATGATATGTCAATTTGTATATGTGGGAGAATTGTTAAGAAGTAAGACTCTAGGATCCAGCTGAAATAGCGCTTGATATTCAAGAAATAAAAAGCCTTTCAAAATTATTTTGAAAGGCTTTTTAAATAAATAAGGAAACTATTTATTCAGGTTTTTGTTCTAAAATATCAAAGAACTCTTCCAATTTTGGTAAAATAACAATTCTTGTTCTTCTATTTGTTGCTCTTCCTTCTGGAGTATCATTCGTTTCAATTGGAACATATTCGCTACGTCCTGCAGCAATTAATCTCTTTGGATCTATACTGAAGTCATTTTGTAAAACTCTCACGACAGCAGTTGCTCTACTTGTACTTAAATCCCAGTTATCTTTCATTGTAGCATTTGAAATAGATACATTGTCTGTATATCCTTCAACTTGAACTTCCATTTCTGGTCTAGATGAAATTACTTTTGCAACTTTTCCTAAAACTTCTTTTGCTTTTTCAGATACTGATGCGCTACCGCTTTTAAATAATAACTTATCTGCAATAGAAATGTAAACAACTGTTTTTTCAACTTCTATTTGGATGTCTTTATCTTGTATTCCATCTGCCAATTCTTTGGTTAAATGATATTTGATTGCCAAATTGATAGAATCTTTTTGAGTCATTGCTTCACGAATACCATTAATATATTTGTCTTTTTCACTCAATTGTGAAATAACACTTTTTATATTTTCTGATGATGATTGCGAAAGTACAGTTAAATTTTCAACATACTTTAAAGCTGTTTTTTTGTCTTCTTTTAATGATGCAACTTGGTCTTTCATCGCTTGCATTTGTAATTCAGAAGAGGCTACTTTGTTAGAATTTTTGTCTTTTTCAATCAAACATTCTTGTAAGCTAGCTTTAACATTTACTAGTTCTTTTTTAGTCGATTTGTAATTACCTTCTAAATCTACGTATTGTTTTTTAGACACACATGATGTTAAGAAAAGTGTAATTAGCGTTAGTGAAAGTAGTTTTTTCATAAAATGATGTTTTTTAGAGTTGTACAAATGTATTAAAAATACAGCCGTTTAACACAAGTTTATCAGGTTTTAAGATTCTTTTAACAAAGAAATAACCGTAAATTTGTTTTATTAAACAAATCTTAATATTAGATGAGAAAACTCTTCATATTCTTAATTCCACTAGTCATAATCTCGTGTAAACAAGAGCAAAAAGTTTATCAGAAATTACAAGGAAACGCTTTTGGGACAACTTTCGACATCATTTATGAAGATGCTACGAATCGTGATTTTTCTAAATCAATAGATAGTATTATTTATAATGTAAACAAATCACTTTCAACATATATTTATGCTTCTGATATTTCTAAAATAAATAGAGGTGATTCTACAATCGTTGTTGATGATCTATTTGTTGAAGTGTTTGAGAAATCTAATAGAATATTTAGAGAGACTGATGGTATGTTTGACCCAACAGTTGGAATTTTAGTTAATGCTTGGGGATTTGGACCAGAAAAAGCCTTAGAAAATTTAGACTCCGTTAAAATAAAGGAGTTAATGGAATTTGTTGGTTTTGATAAAGTGAAGCTTCAGAATAGAAAAATAATCAAAAAACATTCTAAAATATATTTTGATTTTAATGCCATTGCCAAAGGGTATGGAATTGATATGATCGGTAGATTTATAGAAAGTAAAAATTGCGCTAACTATCGTATTGAACTTGGGGGAGAAATTAGAGCGAGAGGTTTAGATCCAAATCAAAAATTGTGGAGAGTTTGGCTAGAAGAACCAAATATAGATGGAACGAGAGCCTTAGTTAACTATGTTAAACTGGAAAATCAATCAATGGCTAGTTCTGGTAATTATCGCAAGTATAAAATTACTGATAATGGTAATAAGTATGTACATACCATCAATGCTAAAACAGGTATGGCTATTGAGAGTAATCTGTTAGCCGCTAGTGTGATTTCAAAAAGTGATTGTGCTGATGTTGATGGGTATGCTACTACTTTTATGGCCATGGGTTTTGATAAAACGATAGCGTTTTTAAAATCACATTCAGAATTAAAAGTGTATTTGATTTATATAAATAAAAATGGAGAAATAGAAACTTATAAAAGTGAAGGTTTACTTGTAAGAAACAGGTAAAACTTCACCTTTTGTTAAACAATATTTTGTAATTTCTTCTTCTAAAAGTGTTTTGGTATAATCAACTTCGTCCACTTTAAAACCAACAGAGCGCAACTTGTCAAAATAATCTTTACCATAAATACGTACATGATCATATTGCCCAAAAATCTTAGCACGTTCTTTTCTGTCTGTAATAGAATTATCTTCAAATGTAACATCACGATTTAAGTCTTGTGGAATTTGAAAAATTCCCATTCCACCTTTTTTAAGTACGCGATACAATTCTCGCATGGCTTTGGTATCATCTGGAATGTGTTCTAGTACATGATTACAGAAAATGACATCATAGGTATTGTCTTTAAATGGTAAGTTGCAGATATCTGCTTTTACATCTGCCAATGGTGAATTTAAATCTGTAGTTGTATAGTCTAGATTTTTCATTTGACGGAAACGACTATAAAACGCTTGTTCTGGAGCAAAATGCAGCACTTTTTTATCAGTAGTAAAAAAAGCGGTTTCATTTTTTAAATACAACCATAAAAGACGATGACGCTCTAATGAAAGGGTAGAAGGTGACAATACATTTGGTCTTTGAATTTCATAACCATACGGTAAAAATTTACGAAAACCCTTGCCGTCAATAGGATCAGTATACGTTTTTCCTTTCAAATAAACTGCAATAATTGGTTTTACCCAATAACTCAATTTTATTAAAATAGGTCGTGGAATTGTGTTAAGGATGGTTTTGAATAAACTCACTTTAAACTGTTGATGAAATTATTTCGTTCGTAATTTTTAAATGATGTTGGGTATGCAATCTTAAAAATTTTATGGTTTGTTTTAAATTTAAAATTCCAAAAACCGGATGTTTGAAATGACTATTTTTAGGAAGCTTTTTTATGTCTAATAATTGTTCTTTTGCAAGTGTAAATTGACTTAAAAGTTGATCTTTATCAATTGCCTTATTTGAACTTGTGATTTTGGGGGCTTTTGCCTTTCCACGTGGAAAACGACCAACAATAAATATAATAGTCCTTAAAAAACTAAAGGTCCATTTATATATTCTTGGGTCAGATTTTTTTATAGTATCACTGACCGCTAAAATTACTTTTAATGAATGGTCAATATGCCAATCTACACCGCTTTTTGAAACAGTATCATTTTGTCTTTTATAATGAGGAATTGTACTTGAAATTATCTCAATTTCTTTTTCTAATATCATTTTATTTTTTTACTCTAAATTCATCTTCTTCATTACTTTCAATTCCAAGTGCTTCGTAGATATAATCAAAAGTTGAAAGAAGTTGAGGTTTGCCATCAACAATTGCAATATCATGTTCAAAATGCGCACTCATCTTATTGTCAAGAGTTGTAATTGTCCAGCCATCATTGTGATGTTTTATTTTATGAGTTCCCATATTTATCATAGGCTCAATAGCAACGACCATTCCGTTTTTAAACTTTTTTCCCCTTCCTCTTTTACCATAGTTTGGCATTTCAGGATCTTCATGCATTTTTCTTCCTAATCCATGACCAACCAGTTCTCGTACAACTCCGTATCCGTGAGATTCGCAGAAATTTTGAATTGCAAAACCTACATCTTCAACACGACTTCCTGCTTTAAATTCTCTAATTCCTCTATACAAACTCTCTTTGGTTACATCCAATAATTTTTGAACTTCTGGCTCTATTTCTCCAACTGCAAATGTATATGCATGATCTCCGTAAAAACCATTTTTTAATGCACCACAATCTATAGAGATGATGTCACCTTCTTTTAAAGGGTTTTTATTAGGAAACCCATGAACTACTTGCTCGTTTGGACTCATGCATAAAGTGTTTGGAAAATCATATAAACCTAAAAAACCGGGGATTGCACCTTGCTCTCTTATATATTCTTCTGCCATTTTATCTAACTGTAATGTAGTAACTCCAGGTTTTACTTCTTTAGCAAGCATTCCTAATGTTCTCGATACAACTAGCGCACTTTCACGCATTATTTCAATCTCTTCTCTTGTTTTTATTTTTATCATTACCTATTTTTTAAACAAGTGATTCTTGCGTCATTTGTGTTGGTTTTTCTAACCCTATTAACTTCAAAATGGTTGGAGCAATATCACCCAAAACACCATCTTTTATATTCTTTAATTCGTTGTCAATTAATATTATTGGAACAGGATTAGTAGTATGTGCCGTGTGTGGTGTTCCATCAGGATTAATCATTGTTTCACAGTTTCCGTGATCGGCAATTAAAATCGTTGTATACTCATTTTCTAATGCTACAGTAATAACATCTTTCACACATTCATCAACTACTTCACAGGCTTTAATCGCGGCTTTCATAACTCCAGTATGTCCAACCATATCTCCATTTGCAAAGTTCAAACACACAAAATCAGCTTCTCCTTTTTTCAATTCTGGAATTAAAGCATCACGTAATTCATAGGCACTCATTTCTGGTTGTAAATCGTAGGTTGCAACTTTTGGTGAATTTCTTAATATTCGAGTTTCTCCTTTAAATGGTTTTTCTTGTCCGCCAGAAAAGAAAAAAGTCACATGAGGATACTTTTCTGTTTCTGCAATTCGGATTTGCTTTTTGTTATTTTTTTCTAAGACTTCACCAAGAGTTTCCGTTAAGTTATCTTTATTGAAAACTACATTCATTCCTTTAAAAGAAGCATCATAATTGGTCAATGTTACATAGTGTAAATCCAATTTATGGGTATTATATTCATGAAAATCCTTTTGACTCAACATTTCTGTCAATTCTCGACCTCTATCAGTTCTAAAATTAAAAAAAAGTACAACATCATCATCTTTAATTGTTGTAATTGGTTGATTATTAGAATCAGTTAAAAGAATAGGCTTTATAAATTCATCGGTAGTGCTAGCATCATAACTTTTTTGAATACTTTCAATAATATTCTTTGATTTTTCACCAATCCCATTCACTAGAGCATCATAAGCTAATTTAACACGTTCCCACCGCTTATCTCTATCCATTGCATAATAACGACCTGTTACAGAGGCAATTTCAGTATTAGTATTAGAGATGTGATTTTGTAAATCTGAAATAAAACTTTTTCCTGATTTTGGATCAACATCACGGCCATCTGTAAATGCATGAATAAATGAATTTTGAACTCCATATTCATTGGCAGCATCAACCAAGCCTTTTAAATGATTGATATGTGAGTGGACTCCACCATTACTAACCAATCCTAAAAAATGTACGTTTTTATTATTTTGTTTAGCGTATTTAAAAGCATCTGTTAAAACTTTTTCTTTTGATAACGTATTGTTTCTTACTGCTAAATTAATTTTTGCTAAATCTTGATATACGATTCTACCAGCACCCAAATTCATATGGCCAACTTCACTATTTCCCATTTGACCTTCAGGTAGGCCAACATGTAAACCATCAGTTCTTAAAGATGCGTTTGGGTAATTTTTATAAAGTGAATCTATAAAAGGAGTTTCTGCATGATCAATAGCTGATACTTTTGGGTCAGGAGAAGTTCCCCAGCCATCTAATATCATCAAAATTACTTTTTTGTTCATAAATTAATAGAGTATATATGTCAATATAATCTACAAAGATAAGAAAACAAGACGCTTATTTGCGATACTTTTTAATTGCTTCTTTAATTTTTTGAATTCTGTTTTCAGGATCTGGATGTGTACTTTGAAATTCTGGAGTTCTGTTTGGTCCAGCAGCTGTTTTTAAAATTTCCATCACACCAATCATTTCTTCAGGTTCATAACCAGCCTTAATCATAAATTTCACACCCAATTCATCACTTTCTAGTTCATCTCCACGGCCATATTTCATGTTTGTAACATTGGCAATCATTGAGGCCATTTGACCCGCCTCATCACCACCGCCAACCATGACTCCTGATAATAGACCTTGAGTCAATTTTTGATTTTCCATCCGTTCAGCAGAATGTTTTCCTAATACATGGCCTATTTCATGGCCTAAAACGCCAGCTAATTGATCCTCGTTTTCTAGTTTGGAAAAGAGCGCATATGTAATAAATATTTGACCTCCAGGAAGTGCAAAAGCATTAATTGCTTTTGGGTCTCTGAGTAAATGAAATTCATATTTATAAGGTGTGCTTCTAGCAATACTATTATTTACCAAAGAATTACCAACTCTGTCAACCAAATCTTGTGCTTCTTGGTCTGGATACAATCCACCATGTTGTTGTGCCATTGAAGGAGCACTTCTTAAGCCAATAGCGATTTCTTGATCAACTGTTAAAGAAATACTTTGTTTTTTTCCAGTATAAGGGTTTATTTGTCTGTTAGAATAATACTTAAAGAGTGAAAACAAGATAATTCCTGCACCAATAATTAAACGAATTTTTAAATTACCTCTTCTCATAGTGTTTTTTTATTTTTCAACTGGTTAAATATACAAATATTCCTCTCTTTTCTTAAGTAGCAGTTAAGCAATTTTATAAGACTATTTTTTATTTAAGTGTGATTACAAGACTGATTTTAAATGTTTTGCTTTTTTTAAAGTATGGTTGCTGTCTTAAATGTCAAAAAACTCTTGTATATTGGATTATTATAGTATTTTTGTGGCTTAATTAAATATTATTATTATGAGTACTGGTACAGTAAAATTTTTTAATGACTCTAAAGGATTTGGATTCATAACAGAAGAAGGATCGGGTAAAGAACATTTTTTACACATTTCTGGATTAATCGATGAGGTTAAAGAAGGAGACAACGTAGAATTTGATTTACAAGAAGGAAGAAAAGGATTAAACGCGGTAAACGTGAAAGTTATCTAATACATATACTTTTAAACTTTTTTAGTACAAAGCCTATCATTTTAAATGATAGGCTTTTTTTATGTCCTAATAATTTAAGATTTCATTAATCTTTGCTTTCACTTTTTCAGTTGATGGAATCATAGTTTGTTCCAAAGTACTATTTAATGGTATTGCTGGCATGTTTTCACTTCCTATTGTCATTACAGGTGCATCTAAATACTTAAAACATTCTTCTTGGATTTTCCCTGCTAATGCTCTTGCAAAACTATTATTAGAAGGTTCTTCTGTAACTACTAAGCACTTTCCAGTTTTCTTGACAGATTTCATAATTGTATCTTCATCTAACGGAAATAAAGTTCGTAAATCAATAATTTCTACTTGATCACGCATGCCTTTAGTAGCATTATATGCCCAATGAACTCCCATCCCATAGGTTACAATAGTTACGATTTCAACAGCCTCTTGTTTCCATATTTCTTGTAAAACCCATGCTTTTCCAAATGGTAAGATATAGTCTTCACTTGGTTCTACTGAAGTTGCTCCTTTTGTTCCAGGAACTTTAGACCAATACAATCCTTTATGTTCTAATATCACAACAGGATTTGGATCATAATAAGCTGCTTTCATCAATCCTTTTAAATCTGCACCATTACTTGGATAGGCAATTTTTATTCCTCTTATATTTGTGATAACACTTTCTACAGAGGATGAGTGATAAGGACCACCACTTCCATAAGCACCAATTGGTACTCGTAAAATCATAGATACAGGCCATTTTCCATTTGACAAATAGCAACTACGACTTACTTCTGTAAATAATTGATTTAATCCAGGCCAGATGTAATCGGCAAACTGTACTTCAACAATTGGTTTCAATCCAACAGCACTCATTCCAACCGTAGAACCGACAATAAAGGCTTCCTGAATAGGCGTATTGAATACTCGATCATCACCAAATTTTTGGGCCAATGTTGCCGCTTCTCTAAAAACTCCACCTAATCTTCCTCCAACATCTTGTCCGTACAACAAACATTCCTTGTGCTTTTTCATCAATTCTTCAACAGCAAATAATGCACAGTCGACCATGACAACTTTTTCTGAACCTTCAGGTGTTCTTTCACCAACTTCTTCAGTTATTGGAGTAGGAGCGAAGTCATGTGTAAACAAATCTTCGGGTTTAGGATCTTCGGCAGTTAAAGCCTTTTTAAAACCTTCAACAACTTTGTTTTTTGTATTGTTCTCTATTTCTTCGATTTCATTTGATGTAAAACCAAAATCTAACAATTGTTGTTTTAAAACTGGATATGGATCACGAGAACGTGCTTCTTCAAGGTCATCACGATACCATTCCATTCGTACTCCAGAAGTGTGGTGATTTAATAATGGAACTTTCGCATGCACTAAAAAGGGGCGTCGTTCTGTACGAATAGTTTCAATTACTTTTTCTAAGGCTTCATAACTCTCAGTAAAATTTGCACCATCAATAGAAATAGCTTCTAAACCGTGAAATCCTTGAGCATATTGATAGGCGTCTTGAGCACGAGTTTCTGCAGCATTGGCAGAGATATCCCAACCGTTGTCTTGGACTAAATATAAGATTGGCATTTGCTTTAAGGCGGCCATTTGAAATGCTTCTGCAATTTCTCCTTCTGTTACGGATGCGTCTCCTAAACTGCACACTACAAATGGTAAATCTTTAAGTGTTTTATCATCTAAACCTTGTAACTCTTTATACTGCATCCCCATGGCAACTCCAGTTGCAGGGATTGCTTGCATTCCTGTTGCTGATGATTGATGAGGTATTTTTGGCTTATCATCATCTTTTAAACTCGGATGACAGTAATAAGTTCTTCCACCAGAAAAAGGATCTTCTTTTTTGGCCATCAATTGCAACATTAAATCATAAGGTTCTAAACCGAAAGACAATAACATAGCATCATCTCTATAATAAGGAAAGGCATAATCCTGCGGCAATAATTGCATTCCTAAAGCAATTTGTATCGCCTCATGACCTCTAGAAGTAGCATGAACATATTTAGAAACCTGTTTGAAATTGGCCTCATAAAGTTCAGTCATTGATTTTGCTGTACAGAGGTTTTGAAACCCTTTTTTTAAAATATCTTTATTCATTTAAGCCAATTCTTTTTCAATTTTCACCATCCAATTAAATACATCTTCAATTTTACCCGTTTTAATGTCATTAAGAGTTTGATTAACCAATAACCCAACTGGACTTTCATCTGATACATGAATTGTCTTATCTCCCATTGCAATTTCTTGAATGTAAGCAATTCCTACTGCAGTACCGGTTCCAAAAGCCTCTTCTAATTTACCGTTTAATGAAGCGTCTCGAATTTCTTGTATGGTTATAGCTCTTTCTTCAACCTCAAACCCCTTAACTCTTAAAATATCCATTACACTCATTCTTGTAATACCATCTAAAATGGAACCATCCCTTTTTGGCGTTATGAATTTTCCATCTATTTTAAAGAAGATATTCATGGTTCCAACTTCTTGAATATAATTATGTTCAACAGCATCCAACCAAAGAACTTGGTCATAACCTTTAGCTTTTGCATATTCAGTTGGTCTTATAGCAGCGGCATAGTTTCCTGCGGCTTTAGCTTCTCCTGTTCCTCCTGAAGCAGCGCGGATATATTTATTTTCTGCCCATAATTTAATACGTTTACTAAAAAAAGGACCTGATGGAGAAGCCATAATTACAAACTTAAAATGAGTTGCAGCACGCATACCTATAAAAGGCTCATCTGCATACATAAAAGGTCTTAAATATAAAGCGCTTCCATCTTTAGAAGGAATCCAGTTATGCTCTAAACTTACCAGCTGTTTTAAAGCTTCCACAAATAAATCTTCCGGAAAATCAGGCATCCCCATTCTATCTGCACTAAAATTTAATCTTGCTGCATTTTTAGAAGGTCTAAAAAGCATAGGGTTACCATCTGTGTCAACTGTTGCTTTCATTCCTTCAAAAATAGCTTGTCCGTAGTGCAATGCCATTGCTGCTGGATGCGTAGGAATTAATGCTAAAGGTTCAATTCTTGGGTTTATCCATGCCCCATTTTCATAGTCGCAGATAAACATATGGTCTGTAAAAGTGGTTCCTAATGGAATATTATTGAAGTCAATAGTTGAAACTTTTGACTCATTAATTTTTGTAATATGGACGTTGTGCGACATGTTTTAAATTGTTCTATTTGAATCAAATTTCTCTAAATAATCAGCAATTCTTCGTAAGAATGAACCTCCTAGATATCCGTCAACCACTCTGTGGTCAAATGATAATGATAAGTACATCATACTTCGGATTGCAATTTCATCACCATTTTCAGTTTCCATCACTTCGGCTCTTTTTTTGATAATTCCAAGTGCTAAAATGGCTACTTCTGGTTGGTTAATAATTGGTGTTCCCATTAAACTTCCAAAAGTTCCTACATTGGAAATTGTAAAGGTGCTTCCGTGAATATCATCAGCTTTTAAGTTGTTTTCTCTCGCTTTTTTTGATAAACTATTTACATTAACGGCGAGTTCATGAAGGCTTTTAGTATCCGCATTTTTTACAACAGGAACAATTAAATTTCCTGAAGGTAATGCCGTAGCCATTCCAATATTTATTTCTTTTTTTACAATAATATTCTCATCATCTAATGAGACATTTATCATCGGGAAATCTTTTACTGCTTTAGCAACAGCCTCTATAAATAATGGTGTGAACGTTAATTTACATTGGTGTTTTTCTAGAAACGGAATTTTGTTTTTATTTCTCCAATTCACCATTTCTGTTAAATCAGCTTCAACATATGCAGTTACATGAGGAGAGGTATGCTTTGAATACACCATATGATCAGCAATCATTTTGCGCATTCTATCCATTTTCACAATTTTCCCAGTTCCTTTATCAAGTTTTAATTGCGGAATACGATAAGCAGTAGGATCATGTTCAGTTGTTGGTTGAACAAACTGAAAAGGTCTACCATCTTCAATATATTGGAACAGATCACTTTTTCTAATTCTACCTTCAGTTCCTGTCGCTGGAATCCTTGCTAATTCTTCATAACTGATATGTTGTTCTTTAGCAATTGAAACAATAAGAGGTGAAAAGAAAGTATTGTTATTTTGTTTTGCTGACACTAATTTCTTTGGAGTAGTTTTCTTTTGCTTGACTTCTTTTTTTTCTGTCTTTAATTCAGACTTTGAACCTTTCTTTACAGCTGTTGAAGCACCTCCATCAGTATTGATAATAGCAATGGTATCACCAATTTTTATAACATCGTTCTCTTTGAAAAGAATTTCAGAGATTGTTCCAGATGTAGTAGATGGAACTTCAGAATCTACTTTGTCTGTTGCTACTTCTAAAAGCATCTCATCTTCTTCAATGGTATCACCTACATTTTTAAACCATGTTATAATGGCTGCTTCTGTTATACTTTCGCCTAGTTTAGGCATTTTAAATTCTATTCTTGACATTATATGAACTAATGTTTGTTAGTTTATTTTTTCATAAAATCTTGAAGTGTTTTATAAACATCTTCTTGGATTTTCATATTATGCGGAACCTCTCTCAAAGGCTCTACTTCTTTTAAAGTTTCATAACAATCTGTTGGTAATTGCTGATACAATTGTGTGCCTTTGGTTTTCCAGGCAATCATTTCATCACTAACTTCTTTAATCACTCTCGCTGGATTCCCAACGACTAAACTTCGTTTAGGAATCTTAGTTTCTGCTTTTACAAACGCCATTGCACCTACAATACTTTCGTCTCCTATTTCGGCATCGTCCATAATGACACTATTCATTCCGATTAAGCAATTCTCACCAAGATTAGCACCGTGAATAACGGCTCCATGACCTATATGCGTACTTTTTTTCAGAACAATTGACTTTCCTGGAAACATATGCACTGTGCAATTCTCCTGAACGTTTACACCATCTTCCAAAACTATTTGTCCCCAATCTCCACGAATTGCTGCTCCAGGACCGATATAACAGTTTTTTCCAATGATTACATTGCCAGTTACAGCAGCCAAAGGATGTACGAAACTTGTTTCGTTTACGACAGGTATGTATCCGTTGAAACTATAAATCATTACTTAAAACCTTTTAATTTTTCTTTTGTAAACTCTGATAATACTAATCGCCCACTTATTTGAGCACGTTCTACTAATAATGAATCCCAATCTTCAGTTCCTTTCCAAAAGACTGATTTCATTTCTTTCATCGCTTCGGTATTATAGGTACATAAATGCTCTGCAGTCGTTTTTACTGCTTCATCCAATTCTTCATTAGATTCAAAGACATGTGTATATAAACCTTTTTGTTTTGCCCATTCTGCTGGATAAAATGAATTTGCGTCAATAGCAATTTGTGACATTCCACTTAATCCTATTTTACGTTCAATCGCTGGTCCAACTACAAACGGTCCAATACCAATATTTAATTCACTTAGTTTAATAGATGCAAATTTTGATGCCATACAATAATCTGTAGAAGCTGCCAATCCAACTCCTCCACCAACAGTTTTTCCTTGGATACGCCCAATAATAAATTTTGGACATTTTCTCATTGCATTTATCACATTGGCAAATCCAGAAAAGAAAACGCTACCAGTTTTTTCATCACTAATGTTTACTAACTCTTTGAAACTGGCTCCAGCACAAAAAGTTCTGTCTTTTCCACTTTTTAAAACAATGACTTTAATAGCGTCATTGTTTCCAGCATCAGTTATTGTCTGTGCTAGTTTTGCCAAGATATCTCCTGGTAAAGAGTTGTGTGCAGGATGAAAAAACTCTATATATCCTACTTCGCTTTCGATGTCTATTTTAACGTATGGTTCACTCATTTTTATTTTATCTATATTAATCCAAATTGTTCAAAATGGTGATTTAAATGTTTTCTTTCGAGAAGGTACCATTCATATTTATTCAATTCGCCAAAAACCATATTATTTAATATTGCCTTTGGATTTTCTTTAAAATAATTTAGATACTTCTCTCTTTGTTCAGTAAACTTTAAAATTGCAGTTTCTAAATCTGAATATTTTAAAGAGTCAAGAGTGTCCTTTTCTAGCAATGGAAACTTAGAATTCTTTGGAAATTTATTATAGTTGTATAAACTATTTTTCACCTTCTCTAAAATTTTTTCTGGTGTAGAAATTTCAAAATCCTGAATTTCACTAGAAGCAATTTTATATGTATACTCTAAATGTTCAATCATATGTTGAGGTGTCATAATTCCCCATTTTGGCTTCGTAGTTTCAGTTAAAGCATGTAGACATTCTTTGATTTTATTTTCAGTGAGTTCAACAAAAGTTTCTTGCTTTTTTTGAACCATTGTTAAAACAGTAGCCAAAGCAACTAGTTCATCATTAGCATCAAAAATTTCAGCAAACCACTTTACAATTCCACTAGGATGTTCTGCTGAAGCAACATCTCTATCGATTTTTTGCTTACAGGTTAAACGAACATAAATTGTATCGTTATGATATAATGGACGCAAAAATCTACATTCTTCTAGGCCGTAGTTTGCAGAAACCGGACCTTTATTTGGATACACAAATAATCCTGCTGCTGCAGAAATTATAAAATAGCCATGAGCAGTTCTCTTCTCGAAAATACTTCCGTCTAGTGAGGTTATATCCGTATGTGCATAGAAATGATCCCAAGTAAGATTAGCGAAATTGATAATGTCAGTATCGGTAAACGTACGCTTATGTGTTTTCATAGACATTCCTGGTTGAATGTCTTCCCAATGATATTTAAAAGGATGCTGTTCTGCTTCTTTGTATTTGGCATTTGGTTGATAAATACCTGTAATTTCTGTTAGAGTTGTCGGCGAACCTTGAATGGCAGTTCGCTGTAAATAATGTTTTATACCGCGTATTCCACCCATTTCTTCACCGCCTCCAGCACGCCCTGGACCACCGTGAACTAAACTAGGTAGCGGAGAACCATGACCTGTACTTTCTTTAGCGCTTTCTCTATTTAGTACTAATATTCTTCCATGATGACTTGCTGCATTGATAACATATTCTTTTGCAATTGTATCATCATTAGTAGCAATTGAAGAGACCAATGAGCCTTTACCCATTTGTGCCAATGTAAT
>TARA_B110000091_G_scaffold131750_1_pt1 | contig 38567 bp, 23 predicted proteins | sample TARA_B110000091 | Tara Oceans TARA_B110000091 (sample SAMEA4397278) | marine metagenome | biome: Polar Biome; feature: [DCM] deep chlorophyll maximum layer (ENVO:01000326); material: water (ENVO:00002006), including particulate matter (ENVO:01000060) such as... | depth 35 m
TTACTTGCCAAAGAAATTGAAAGTATAGATAAGGTATTAAACAATTCTGAAAAACCAGTATTAGCAATTTTAGGAGGTGCAAAAGTCTCTTCTAAAATCACTGTAATTGAAAATATTTTAGACAAAGTAGACCATTTAATTATTGGTGGAGGAATGACTTTTACCTTTGTAAAAGCACAAGGAGGAAGTGTAGGAGACTCTATATGTGAAGATGACAAAATGGAATTGGCTTTAGAAATTTTAAAACAGGCAAAGGCTAAAAATGTTGCCGTACATATTCCAGTAGATGTGATTGCTGCAGATGATTTTAGTAATGATGCAAATACCCAAGTTTTAGACGTTACTAAAATTCCTGATGGATGGCAAGGTTTAGATGCTGGACCAAAATCAATAGCAATTTTTGACGAGGTTGTAAATAAATGTAAAACTATTTTATGGAACGGCCCTTTAGGTGTTTTTGAAATGGAATCTTTTGCAGGAGGAACGATTGCTTTAGGTCATTCAATAGATAATGCTACTAAAAACGGAGCCTTTTCTTTAGTTGGTGGAGGAGATTCTGTGGCTGCTGTGAAACAATTTGGTTTTGCAGAAAAAGTAAGTTATGTATCTACAGGTGGAGGCGCTATGCTAGAAATGCTAGAAGGAAAAACTTTACCAGGAATCGAAGCAATCAATAATTAGAAGAAAAGAAAATTATGAAATACACAACACTACCAAATACAGATGTAAAAGTTTCTAAAATATGTTTAGGCACCATGACTTGGGGAAACCAAAACACAGAACCAGAAGGTCACGAGCAGATGGATTATGCGTTAGAAAAAGGTGTAAATTTCTTTGACACTGCCGAGTTATATGCTGTTCCTGCAACGGCAGAAACCTTTGGCTCTACTGAGAAAATTATTGGTTCATGGTTTAAAAAGACAGGAAACAGAGATAAAGTTGTGTTGGCAAGTAAAATTGCTGGAGCAGGACCTTATACGGCGCATATTCGTAAAGACGGTTTTAGTAAAAGAGCATTGACAGAAGCGATTGAAGGAAGTTTAAAACGACTACAAACAGATTATATAGATTTATATCAGTTGCATTGGCCAGGAAGAGGAGTGAATTGTTTTGGTGTTAGGGACTATCCTTATAAAACGTCTACTAAAGAAGCTGAAAATCATTTAGAGATTCTAGAAACACTTCAAGATTTTATAAAACAAGGCAAGATTAAACATATTGGATTGTCTAATGAAACTCCTTGGGGAACAATGAAGTATCTAGAAACATCTGAAAAGCATAATTTACCAAGAATGTCTACGATACAAAACTCATACTCATTAATCCATCGAGCTTATGAATATGGAATGTCAGAAGTTTCTATGAGAGAGAATATAGGATTGTTGGTTTATTCTCCATTAGCTCAAGGAGTCTTATCAGGAAAATATATGAATGGACAATTACCAAAAGGAGCAAGAGGAACTTTATTCCCTAATTTTGTTTTAAGATATAGAACTCCAGGAGCAGAGCAAGCAGTTTTAGAGTATCATAAAATTGCAAAAAAACATGGAATTACAATGACAGAAATGTCTTTAGCTTTTATCAACCAATTACCATTTGTTACGAGTAATATAATTGGCGCAACGAATATGATTCAATTAAAAGAAAACATTAATAGTATTAATATTGAATTATCTCACGAAATTATTGCTGAGATTAATGCAGTACATGATTTATTTCCAAATCCAGCGGCATAAAAAGATATATGAATTTTTATAAAAGTATCATAACATTTGTAATTTTAATAAGTTGTGTCTCAAAAGTTGAGGCACAGAAATTATCGATTTCTAAACCTACAGATTCATCTTCTATTGGCGCATTATTAAAGTATGATTCTAAAATAATTTTACGAAGTGTTGGAAATTCATTTACACGACCATTACATTGGAAAAAGAAAGACTTAAAAACATTTGGAACTCTTTTAGGAGGAACTTTAGCATTATATTTTATTGATGAAGAAGCAAATAGATATTTTTCAAGGATAGAACCTGATGTTCCAAATTTCATAAAAAAAACTGGTTTTTATGCAGGTAAACCACAAAATTATTTTGCCGCAACTGCTGCAATTTACGGCTTTGGATTATTGACAAAAAATGAAAAAGTACGAAAAACAGGAGTATTAATTATGTCGGCTTCAGTTGCCACAGGAGTCTTTCAAAGTATTATGAAGACCGCAGTTGGTAGAGCTCGACCAACAGAATATATAGGAAATGGTTCTTTTAAACCATTTACAAATATTGCTGGATTCCATTCTTTTCCATCAGGACATACTATACTTTCTGTAACAATGGCTCATGCAATAGCCAAACAATTTGACAATACTTTGACGAAAGTTGGAATCTACACTTTAGGGTCAATTGCACCAATATCAAGACTATTAGCAGGAGCACATTGGCTTACAGATGTTGTTTTTAGTACCGCTATAAGTATTATTATTGTTGACGGAGTTGATAAGTTTCTGTTTAATACCAAAGCTTATGATTATCCAACAAAGGAAAAATTAATTTCTTGGAATTTAAAATTTAGTAGTAACCAAATAGGTTTAGTTGGTGTTTTTTAAGTAGAAAATAATATTTTGAAAGAAGGAAAGACAAATGAATAAAAAAGACCTTAAACAATTTTTAGATAACAAAGCTGAACAATACAACAACCCTAAATTTATTGAGTCAGACCCTATTCAGATTCCACATCAATTTTCGATAAAAGAGGATATAGAGATTGCAGCTTTTTTAACCGCAACAATTGCTTGGGGAAAACGAGAAATGATTATCAAGAATTCGAATAGAATGATGGAAATCATGGACAATTCTCCATTTGATTTTGTAAAAAATCATACCGAAGCAGATTTAGAAAAATCAACAGCCTTTGTTCATAGAACTTTCAATAGTTTTGATTTTCAAATATTTATTTCTTCTTTAAAAAACATCTATCAAAATCATCATGGTTTAGAAGGGTTATTTTCCCTTTTTCCTACAGATGAAAATAACAAGCGAGTGATCCATAATTTCAAGAAAGTTTTTTTCGAAGTTCCACATCAACAGAGAACAACGAAACACGTTTCCGATCCAATGAAAGGAAGTGCTTCAAAACGAATTAACATGTTTTTACGGTGGATGGTTCGTAGAGATAATGCTGGTGTAGATTTTGGTTTATGGAAATACACTTCAATGTCTAAACTATCTTGTCCATTAGATGTTCACAGCGGAAACGTTGCAAGAAAACTAGGTTTATTAATACGTAAACAAAATGACTGGAAGGCTTTGGAAGAACTAGACACAAACCTAAGAAAAATGGATCCTAATGATCCAACAAAATATGATTTTGCACTATTTGGATTAGGTATTTTTGAGAAATTTTAAGCGATTTAATAACCAAGTTTAGCGCGAACCCTCAATAGTACTTCATTAGCAACTTTTTGGGCCTTTTGAGCACCAACTTCAAGAACTTTATCAATTTCATTGAGGTTATTCATAAAGTAAGTATAACGCTCTCTTTCAACTGCAAATTTTTCTACTAATAATTCAAAAAACGCTTGTTTTGCATGACCATAACCGTAGTTTCCCCCTTCATAATTGGTACGCATTGTTGCAACTTGCTCTTTGGACCCTAATAATTTATACAAGGCAAACAAATTACATGTATCAGGATTTTTAGGCTCTTCAAGAGGCGTAGAATCCGTTTCAATTTTCATTACTTGCTTTCGCAATTTTTTATCATCTAGAAAGATATCAATAATATTTCCTTGGGACTTACTCATTTTTCCACCATTGGTTCCCGGAACATACATTGTGCCTTCTTGAATTTTTGCTTCTGGCGGAACTAAAGTATCACCCATTTGATGATTAAATCTGTTTGCAACATCACGAGACATTTCAAGATGTTGTAATTGATCTTTTCCAACAGGAACAATCTCAGCATCATATAAAAGTATATCCGCGGCCATTAACATTGGATAGCTAAATAATCCAGAATTCACATCTTCTAATCGGTCAGCTTTATCTTTAAAACTATGAGCGAGTGTCAACCTTTGAAAAGGATAAAAACAACTTAAATACCAAGTTAACTCAGTTACTTGAGGAACATCACTTTGACGATAAAAAACAGTTTTATTAATATCTAATCCACATGCAAGCCATGTAGCAGCAGTACTATATGTGTTTTCTCTTAATGTTTTTCTATCTTTTATTTGGGTTAAAGAATGCATATCTGCAATGAATAAAAATGATTCGTTACCACTACTTTTAGACATTTCAATTGCAGGTAAAATTGCTCCTAAAATATTTCCTAGATGAGGTGTTCCTGTACTTTGTACTCCTGTAAGAATTCTTGACATTAGTAATATTATATATATTGACAAAAATAGCAATTTAAACTGCATAAAAAAAGCGAGTTCAAAGCCGCACCAAAGATTCCTTTAGCTAAATCAAAATCCACGTCCTGTATAAACCCAAGACTTAGATTGGTAAATAGCAAATTCCCAACAAATTCACTTAAGAAACAAAACCCTCTACCCTTCATAACTTTGTAGCAATTAAACCTGCAAAAATTCCAATAATAATAGAATACAACATAATGAATAATTTAATTTAAATAAAATAGACTGTAAATCAAACATTTATAGGTCAGTAATATTGGTCTAAAAAATGTATTTTTGAAAAAAGGAAACGAACTTGTTAAAAAGGCTTCTTAATGCGGAAACAATTATTTGTGAGCAGCATGTTATCTTTAAGAAACAACAAGTATAGACACATGAAATTATTTAAATATATAGCCATTTTAATTTGGCGTCTTTGGTTTTATTGTTGGGTTATAGGAACGGTGTTATTTGCATTTCCGTTATTATTAATCACTACTTATAAGGAAAGTTGGTACTCTTCCTTCTACAAAATAGCGCACGCTTGGGGAAAAACCTTGTTGTTTGTTATGGGCTTCAAGGCCAAGATAGTTTCAGAACAGCAAAAAGTAAAAAGTGATAAAAGCTATATGTTCATTGCCAATCATACATCAATGATAGATATTATGTTGATGTTAGCGATAGTCAAAAAACCACTAGTATTTGTAGGAAAATCAGAGTTAAGAAGAATACCTTTTTTCGGACTTATTTTTAAGAGATCAAGTATATTGGTAAATAGAAGTGATGCAGAAAGTAGAAAACGTGTTTTTACTGAAGCGCAAAGACGACTTAATGAAGGAATGAGTATTTGTATTTTTCCAGAAGGTCTTGTTCCTGTTGATGAAAGTGTTGTTTTAAGTGAATTTAAAAACGGGGCATTTGCATTAGCAATAGACCATCAAATACCAATAGTTCCAATGACTTTTTATGATTGCAAAAAACGCCTTTCTTATACTTTTTTTAGCGGTTCTCCTGGAGATTTAAGAGTTAAGATTCATGAATTTTTAGAAACAAAAGGTTTAAAAGTAAGAGATAAAAGGGCGATTAAAGAGAAAGCGTTTAAAATAATTCACGCGGAGTTAATTAACGATTCAAAATAAAACTAAATGATTGACGAAAAACTAATAAAGACTTATAGCGAGAAGGAAGAGAAATTAAACGTACTAACTCATGGTTTTGGTCTTTTATTAAGTGTTATTGCGCTTTTTCTTTTAATAGTAAAGTCTATAAAAAGTGAAAACACTACAATCATTACAAGTTTTATAATTTATGGATTGAGTTTAATCATTTTATATGCAGCATCTACTTTTTATCACGCGTCTAAGGATCTTGATAAACGTTATAAATTAAATATTTTTGATCACGCTTCAATTTATGTATTGATTGCAGGCACATATACACCCTTCACATTAGTTACTTTAGAGGGTTGGGTTGGATGGACTATTTTTGGAATTTCTTGGGGATTAGCATTGATCGGAGTTATACTAAAGTTGTTTTACACAGGAAAGTATGATAGAATTTCAACGATTGCCTATGTCTTAATGGGGTGGTTAATCGTATTTGCCATCAAGCCATTATTAGCAAACCTATCTACAGAAGGTTTAATATGGCTTTTTGCTGGCGGCGTTCTTTATACCACAGGGGCTGTACTATATAGTGTTGAAAAGATAAAATATAATCACGCAATATTTCATATTTTTGTACTTGCTGGTAGTTTCAGTCATTTTATGGCAGTTTATTATCACGTAATACCTAAATAAACAAATAAAATTTAAGAATTAAAATAGATAAAATGAATAGAAAACAATTACTAATTGTAGTAGCAACACTAATTTTTATGATCAGCTGTACAGAATCAAAAAAAGGGACAGAAACTCTTAAATATGTAGAAGAACCACATTCTTATGCACAACCAAATGAAGCAGTAATTACACATTTGAATTTAGATATTGATGTGAATTTTGGAACAGAAGTAATTAGCGGTTCTGCTAGTTATGCTATTGATAATAATAATGCCTCTCAAATTATTTTAGATGCTAAAAACTTAGTTATTGAAAAAGTACAAGCAGATGGAAAAGATACAGAGTTTTCATTAGGTACATATGACGAAAGTTTAGGGCAACCACTAAACATTAAAATTAATGGAAGCACAAAAAACATTACTGTATTTTATCAAACTACTGATAAAACAGAAGCAGTACAATGGTTAAACCCACAGCAAACTGCAGATAAAACACAGCCGTTTTTATTCACGCAAGGTCAGGCGATTTTAACTCGTACTTGGATTCCTATTCAAGACAGTCCACAAATCAGAATTACATATGATGCTACTGTAAGAGTTCCAAAAGAACTAATGGCAGTAATGAGTGCTGAAAACCCGAAAGTAAAATCTCCAAATGGAGAATACCATTTTAAAATGGTTCAAAAAATACCACCGTATTTAATGGCGCTAGCTGTTGGTGATATTGCTTATAAAGCAGTTAGTAACAGAACAGGAGTATATGCTGAAAATTCTATGGTAGATGCAGTTCAAGAGGAGTTTTCAGAAATGGAAAACATGCTTGTTGAAGCAGAAAAGTTATATGGAAAATATGCTTGGGATCAGTTTGATGTCATTGTATTGCCACCTAGTTTTCCTTTTGGAGGAATGGAAAATCCACGTTTAACATTCGCTACACCAACATTAATTGCGGGTGATAAAAGTTTAACATCTGTGATTGCTCATGAATTAGCACATTCATGGTCTGGGAATTTAGTAACCAACACTACTTGGGATGATTTCTGGTTAAATGAAGGTTTCACAGTATACTTTGAAAACCGTATTATGGAAGCGTTGTATGGTAAAGACAGAGCAAATATGTTAGGTTTAATTGCGCGTCAAGATTTAAATGAAGAAATAGAAGGATTTAAAGACACTCCAGAAAAAACACATTTAAAATTAAATTTAAAAGGGCAAAATCCAGATGACGGAATGAATAGTATTGCGTATGACAAGGGATTTTTGTTTTTAAAGACTTTAGAAGAAACAATTGGTAGAGAAAAGTTTGATGTTTTCTTAAAAAATTATTTTCAGTCAAACGCATTTACAACAATGACTACAGAGAAATTTATTGTGTATTTAAATGAAAATTTATTAGACAAACACAGCGTAAAATTTAATACAGATGAATGGGTTTACAACCCTGGAATTCCAAGTAATGCATTTGAAATTAAGTCTGATAAGTTTGAAAATGTTTCAAATACGATTAAAGAAATAGTGACAACTAATAAAGTAAATGCTGTCGTTGCTAAAGATTGGACAACCCAAGAATGGGTATATTTTATTCGTAATTTCCCAACAGATATTACTCCAGAACAAATGGCACTTATTGACAATGCTTTTGATTTAACAAATTCTAAAAACTCACACAAAGCAATGGTTTGGTATGAGCAAGCGATTAACCACAATTATAAAGGAAACAATGTGGATATGAAGATTGAAGAATTTTTAACACGCGTTGGACGTCGTTGGTATGTTTCTACATTATATAAAGCATTTGCAAATGCTGATAAAGTGGATGAAGGAATGGCAATATATAAGAAAGCAAGATCAAATTATCATTCTGTAACAGTAAATACTATTGATGAGGTTTTGGGTTATAAAGAGTAAATAAGGATACTTTTCTTTATTAAAAAGAATGAAATTAAAGTCTCCTTTCTAAAAGGAGGCTTTTTTATTTTAACATAACTTTATAAAATAGCGAGGCAATATTCTTCTAAGTCCTATCGTTATTTTTAGTAACTTCAAGCAAATTTTATCAACTATTAATCTTTCTATAAGATGAAAATATACCAAGCGATCTATATGCTTCTGCTAAGCGTGTCTATAACCTCGTGTACGCCAAAAAACCCGCAAGAAGTAACCGACAATTTATTTCAATTCAAAGAATACATTTCTCATACCACTTCAGGAGAAGTATCCACCAATTCACCAATACGAATAGGCTTTTTAAAAGAAGTTGAATCTTGGGTTCCAAATCAAGAGGTAACAAAAAATATTGTTACGATATCTCCAAAAATTAAAGGAATATTTACCGCTTTAAATTTAAGAACAATCCTTTTTAAACCTTCAGAGAGTCTAAAACCTAACAAAGAATATACAGTAACTGTGAATCTTGGAAAGTTATATCCTAATGTTTCATCTGAATTAAAGAAATATATATTTCGATTTAAAACCTTAGAACAAAACTTCTCTATCAACACCAATTCTATTCAATCATATAGCAAAAAATGGCAATATTTAGAAGGTGTTTTAAGAGCATCGGATGTGTTGTCATTAGAAGATGTAGAACAAATTATTACCGCAACGCACAAGGAAAAAACGCTACATATAAAATGGGAAGAAGGTTTGACTTCTAGTACTATTTATCAGTTTAAAATTGATAGTATTGAGCGATATGAAGATGATACGGAAGTTCAAATTAAATGGAAAGGAAGTAAGATTGGAGTTGATAACAATGGTTCATCAAAATTTGACATTAAAGGAGTTAATAATTTTTCTATTGTAAAGTTAAAAGTGATTCAAAGTCCTGAGCAACACTTAGAAATAAACTTTTCAGACCCATTAAAAAAACAACAAAATTTTAGTGGTTTAGTAGCTATTGAGAATACAAAAGACTTAAAGTATATTGTTGATGGGAACCTATTAAAAGTATATCCAACCAATAAAATAGTTGGGAATGTTTCTATTGATGTCTTTCAAGGAATTAAAAGTATAGACGGTTATAAATTAAAGAATACATACAAAAGCAAAATTATTTTTGAGCAAATAAAACCTCAAGTTAGATTTATATCAAACGGAGTTATTTTACCGAACTCTTCAAATCTTAAATTTAATTTTGAAGCAGTTAATTTACAAGCGGTAGATATAAAAGTAATTAAGGTTTATAAAGACAACGTTTTGCAATTTCTTCAAGATAAAAACATAAATAATCTACAGTCTTATAATATTCGAAGAGTGGGTAGGAGAATAGCCAATAAAACAATGACTTTGGTTAAAAACGGAATTGGAAATGACGGAAAATGGAAAACCTATGCGATAGATTTATCCAAAATGATCCAATCAGATCCTGGAGCAATTTATAGAATAGAGTTGAGTTATAAAAAACAATATTCATTATACAATTGTAATGGTTCCGAAGTTATTACAAATTCAGAAGAGGATTACTACGACGATTATTATGAAGACGAATATTACTATAATGAAAATCAAGAATACACAACTCAAGCAGCAAAGGAATTAGAAGAAAGAGAGGAACAGTATTGGGATAATTTAATTTATAATTATCAAAACCGCCGTTATTATAACTGGAGAGATAGAGAAAACCCATGTAAAGAAGCCTATTTTGATAATGACAATAAAATTGTTGCCGCAAATATTTTAGCATCCAATATTGGTGTAATTGTAAAAAAGGGAAATAATAAATCATACTTTTTTGCTGTGACAGATATTCTGACTACAGATCCAATTGCAAATGCAAGTGTAAAAATTTACAACTATCAACAACAAGAAATTTCTAATTCATTAACCGATAGAGAAGGTTTTACAGGTTTTGATGTTGATAAAAACGCCTATTTCGCAATCGTTTCAAAAGGGAAAAATAAGACCTATGTGAAAATCGACGATGGACATTCATTGTCTATGAGTAAGTTTGATGTATCAGGTCAAAAATTACAAAAAGGATTGAAAGGTTTTCTCTATGCCGAACGTGGAGTTTGGAGACCTGGAGATACGATTCACTTAACATTTGTTTTAAACGATAAGACAAATCCGTTGCTGATCAATCACCCTATTAAAATGGAATTGACTGATGCGCGAGGAAAATTGGTTTACAAAAAAGTAAAGTCAAATTCAGTTAACGGTTTTACGAATTTTTCGATTCCAACATCAGATGCTTCACCAACAGGAAATTGGCGCGCAAATGTGAGTGTTGGAGGCGCACATTTTAGCAAAAAAATTAAGGTAGAAACGATTAAACCGAATAGGTTAAAGATTAAAATTGATTTTGAAAACGAAGTCTTAACGGCTAAAAAACCGTTGTCAGGCGATTTATCTGTCAATTGGTTACATGGCGCTCCAGCAAAAGGACTGAAAGCAGAAGTAAAAGCAAAATTTACTTCAATTTCTACTGGATTTAAAAACTATAAAGAATATATTTTTCATGATCCAATCAGAAAATTTGAATCTGAAGAAGTGATTGTGTTTGATGGAAAAGTAAATCAAGATGGAAAAGTAAAAATCAGCAAAAAATTAAATCTACAAACGAAGGCTCCAGGAATGTTGCGGGCTACATTTCTAACCAGAGCATTTGAAAACGGAGGAGATTTTTCGATGGATGTTTTCACAAAAAACTATGCTCCGTATATTTCATTTGTAGGATTAAAATCACCTAAATCAAGAGCACACGGATCATATTTTACTGATGAAAATGTAGAGTTTGATGTGGTTACTGTCGATGATAAAGGAAATCCAATCAAAAGAACTGGGTTGGAAGTTGAGGTCTATGAAGTTAATTGGCGTTGGTGGTGGAGTTCGTCTTATGATGATTTATCATCATATGTTGGAAGTCAATATCACAAACCATATAAATCATTAAAGTTAAATACGAATAGTAAAGGAAAGGCATCATTTAACATCAACGTTCCAGATATTGATGGTGGACGTTATTTAATCAGAATTTACGATCCAAAAAGTGGTCATGCAACAGGGCGAGCAGCCTATTTTTATAAAAATTGGTGGAAGAGACCAAATAATGATCCAGAAAGCGCTAAAATGTTAATTTTCTCATCAGATAAGGACACGTATAACGTTGGAGAAACAGCCAAAGTCGCATTTCCTTCAGGAATAGAAGGAAGAGCCTTAGTGAGTATTGAAAACGGAACTGAAGTAATTCACAAGCAATGGGCAAAGACCAAAAAAGGAGAAACCACAGTAGATATTCCAATAACTGCTGAAATGGCTCCAAATGTATTTGTAAACATTTCTTTATTACAGCCTCATGCTTCAACAGCCAATGATTTACCAATACGATTATATGGAATTATTCCAATACTAGTAGAAAATCCAAAGACAAGATTAAATCCAGAAATTTCAATGCCTGAAACTTTAACCCCAGAAGAGAAATATACTATTAAAGTAAATGAAAAAGAAGGCAAGAAAATGACATATACACTTGCAGTTGTTGATGAAGGGTTACTTGGATTAACGAGATATAGAACCCCAAATGTTTGGAATGAGTTTTACAAAAGAGAAGCGCTAGGGGTTAAAACATGGGATATTTACGATTATGTAATTGGAGCATATGGCGGAAGTGTGGAGCAAGTTTTTGCAATTGGTGGAGATGAAGATGCAAATGGAAGTAAAAATAAAAAAGCAAATAGGTTTAAACCTGTTGTTACTTATTTAGGCCCTTTTATTTTAGAGAAAGGGCAAACAAAATCTCACATAATTCAAATGCCAAAATACATTGGCGCCGTTAGAGCAATGGTAGTAGCAGGAGATAATGAGATGGAAGCGTATGGAAGCGTTGAAAAAAGTGTACCTGTAAAAAAGCCTTTGATGGTATTAGCGTCTTTACCACGGAAGTTGAGTCCTGGAGAAAAAGTGACACTTCCTGTAACAGTTTTTGCGATGGAAAGTAAAGTTAAGAACGTTACGATTAGTTTGAAACTGGATGACAAAATCAAGATAACTGGAGCACAAACAAAAACGCTTACTTTTGATAAACCAGATGAAAAAATGGTGTATTTTGAATTAGACGTTTCACAGGCAAAAGGAATTTCTAAAATTGAAGTAATCGCTATTGGAAATGGTGAAAAATCATCTTATGAAGTAGAATTAGATGTTATAAACCCAAATCCAATAAGTAATAAGACATCCAATGAAATAGTCGATTCAAAAGCCGCAAAAACAATTAATTTTTCAACTTTTGGAATTAAAGGTTCCAATAGCGCCTCAGTAGAATTTTCTACGATCCCTCCAATGGATTTTACAGGAAGGTTACAATATTTAATTCGTTATCCACATGGTTGTGTAGAGCAAACAACCTCAAGTGTATTTCCGCAACTATATCTAACAGATATGTTTGATTTAACTGCTGATAAAAAGCAAGAGATTCAAGGAAATATTAAAAAAGGAATTGAAAAGTTGGGACATTTCCAAATTCCAAATGGAGGCTTGAGTTATTGGAGAGGACAAAATATCGCTAATGATTGGGGAACAAGTTATGCTGGTCATTTTATGATTGAAGCTGAGAAAAAAGGATATGTATTACCTCTAACGTTTATCAATAATTGGTTGAGCTATCAACAAAAAGTAGCAAGAGAATGGAGACCAAAATATAATCGATATAGTGCAGATGCTGCACAAGCATATAGATTGTATACGTTGGCGTTGGCAGGACATCCAGATTTGGCTTCAATGAATAGATTAAGAGAGTTTAGTGAACTTTCAAATACTGCAAAATGGAGATTGTCTGCAGCATATGCGCTAGCTGGTCAAAAAGAGGCAGCAATTAAAGTTTCTAAAACAGCAAACATCAATTTTAAACCAAGAAATTATGACTATTACTCTTATGGTTCTGTCGATAGAAATAGAGCAATGGCTTTAGAAACAATGATATTAATTGGCCAAACAAAAACGAGGGAATTGGCAGAATATATCGCCAAACAATTGTCTTCTGATAGATGGATGAGTACACAATCTACGGCATATAGTTTATTGGCAATGTCAAAGATGATTGAAGGGTCTGGCGGAAAAGCGTTAAAATTGAATTATTCAATTAATGGTAAAAAATTAACTATTGATACCAAAAAAGCCTTTTCTCAAAGAGATTTAGATGTCAAAGAAGGCACAAATCAATTAATGGTTATGAACGAACTACAAAACACAGTGTATGTTCGTATTGTAAATTCTGGAAAACTTCCACTTGGAAACGAAATTACTGAAAAAAGAAACTTAGGAGTTTCCGTAGTTTATAAAGATACAAAAGGAAATAAAATAAATGTTTCAAAACTGACTCAAGGGACAGATTTTATAGCATCAATAACCGTCTCTAACCTAAAGCATGAGTATGTAAATGACATTGCATTAACTGAAATTTTCCCTTCAGGATGGGATATTGTTAATACTCGTTTTACAGATTTTGGTGGCTCAGCAACAACCACTAAATTTATAGATATTCGTGATGATAGAGTTAATTTTTATTTTGATTTAGCAAAACAACAATCAAAAACATTCGAAGTTACTTTAAATGCATCTTATTTAGGGAAATATTATTTATACGGCATACAGGCAGAAGCGATGTATGACAACGATTATTTTGTGAGAACAAAAGGACAATGGATTGAGGTAATTAAATAAAAAAGAAAATTATGGCAAGGCAGTATGATTCAATACCAGAAAAACTACAAGAGTTTATTAAGGCACAGAAAATATTTTTTGTTGCAACAGCAACAAATGATAGCCGTGTCAATTTATCTCCAAAAGGAATGGATTCATTTAGAATATTAGATAAAAATAGAGTTGTTTGGCTTAATTTAACAGGAAGCGGAAATGAAACGGCAGCACACCTATTAGAACACAATAGAATTACCGTGATGTTTTGTGCATTTGAAGGAAACCCAATGATTCTAAGAGTATTTGGTACAGCAAAAGCATATCATCCAAGAGATAAAGAGTATAGTGAATTGATAGACATGTTTCCTAAGCAAACAGGCACAAGACAATTGATTGATATAAATATTGAAATGGTTCAAACTTCATGCGGAATGGCTGTTCCATATTTAGATTTTAAAGAAGAAAGAGGGCAATTAGAATCTTGGGCTGATGATAAAGGTGAGGATGGAATTTTAGAATATTGGAAAGACAAAAACATAGCGAGCTTGGATGGTAAACCAACGGGAATATTTTAAAATTAAATGAGATGGTTACGAATAATACAAAAAAATAAAGTCAAGAGTGTAATTCTTATTTCACTCTTGATATGGTATTATTTTTCTTTGCCAAAACAATTATTTCAGACTCCTACCTCAACAATTATAGAGAGTTCAGAAGGAGATCTTTTAGGCGCTAAGATTGCAGGGGATGGACAATGGCGCTTTCCAAAAAAAGATAGTATTTCAAGTAAGTTTGAAAATTGTATAGTAGAATTTGAAGATACTTATTTTTACAAGCATCCTGGATTTAATCCAATTTCAATGTTTAAGGCTTTGAAACAAAACCTCAAAGCAAAGAAAGTTAAAAGAGGTGGAAGTACCTTGACCCAACAAGTCATTCGATTGTCAAGAAAAGGACAAAAGCGAACGTATTTTGAAAAAGTTGTTGAATTGATTCTTGCAACAAGATTAGAACTAAAACATTCTAAAAAAGAAATTTTAAGCTTTTATGCTTCAAATGCTCCGTTTGGCGGTAATGTTGTAGGAGTAGAAGCAGCTTCGTGGAGGTACTTTGGTAGAAATAGCCACGAACTTTCTTGGGCGGAAACTGCAACTTTAGCGGTTTTACCAAACGCTCCAAGTCTTATTTATCCCGGAAAAAATCAACAAAAACTATTGGGAAAAAGAAATAGATTGCTTAAAAAATTATGGAATGAAGCGTATATAGACGAATTAACCTATAAACTTTCTATTACCGAAACATTGCCACAAAAACCATATCCTTTACCTCAAATAGCGCCACACTTACTAGAGAAAACAGTTAAGTTGTATAAAGGGAAAAGAGTTAAAACGAGTATTAAAAAGGAACTTCAAGAGCAAGCAAAGAGCATAGTTAAAAACCACTATAACGAATTAAAGCAAAATCAAATTCATAATATATCAGTATTAATTTTAGATGTAAAAACTAGAAAGGTTTTAACGTATATCGGTAATTCGCCAACGACTAAAGAGAATCATAAAGATGTTGATATTATTGATAAACCAAGAAGTACAGGGAGTATTTTAAAGCCATTTTTATATACAGCAATGCTAGATGCAGGAGATATTTTACCTAAAACTTTAATTGCTGATGTTCCAACAACAATTGCAAGTTATAATCCTCAAAATTTTAATCAAAAGTTTGATGGCGCTGTATTTGCAGATCAAGCTTTATCTCGATCATTAAACGTTCCTGCGGTTAGAATGTTACAGAACTTTGGCTTGGATAGATTTCATCATTATTTAAAAAAGCTGAACCTAAAAGACATAAAATATAATGCGAACCATTATGGGTTGTCATTAATTTTAGGAGGAGCCGAAAGTAATTTATGGGATTTATGCAAGTCTTATGCGTCATTGAGTTCAACAATAAATCATTATGATGATACTTCAGGAGAATATTATAAAAACGAATTTATAGAACCTTCTTTTTTACATGATTTTAAAGCCGATTTTGGAAAAACATCAACTGAAAAAACGCTTTTTGATGCAGGATCAATTTACATGACTTTTGAAGCAATGAAAAAAGGGAGTAGACCAGATAGTGAAGGGAATTGGGAGTTTTTCGATTCTTCTAAAAAAATTGCTTGGAAAACAGGTACAAGTTTTGGTTTTCGAGATGCTTGGGCAATTGGAGTTACTAAAGATTATGTAGTTGGAGTTTGGGTTGGAAATGCTGATGGTGAAGGTCGTCCAGGACTTGTAGGGGTTGCAACAGCTGCACCGATTTTGTTTGATGTTTTTGAAACACTACCTCAAAGTTCATGGTTTCAAAAACCTTTTGATGAGTTAGTAGAAATAGAAGTTTGCTCAAAAAGCGGCTATAGAGTTTCAGAGATTTGTGAGAAAAAAGAGAAACAATTCGTTCAGGTTTCAGGACTCAAAATGAAGCCTTGCCCTTACCATAAATGGGTTCATTTAGATGAGAATGAAGAATATCAAGTGAATTCCTCTTGTGAACAGCTTAATAAAATGACTCACAAAAGTTGGTTTGTTTTACCACCATTAATGGAGTATTATTATCAGCAAAAAAACCCTATTTACAAGGTTCTACCAAGATATAAAAAAGGATGTGAAGGAGAAAACATTCAAGTGATGGATTTTGTATACCCTAAAGAAAATTTAAGTGTTTATTTACCCAAAAATTTGAATGGAAAAACGAATGAATTGGTTTTAAAAATCACACATTCAATCCCTAAAACAAAAGTGTTTTGGTATTTAGATGAAAAATTTATTAGGCAAACTAAGGAGCTACATCAAGTAGCAATTAAACCTCAAAAAGGAAATTATAAAATTACCGCTGTAGATGAATATGGAAATGAAATATTTCGAAGAATAGAAATTAAGGATTAAAAAACACACTTGAAATTTTTTAAATATTTGGTAACCAAAGGAAAAATAGTATATTGCGGGTTAAAGTTACGAAACTAACCCCCTAAGCTATGTTAAAAATTGTAATTGTCGACGATGAAAATGATGCTCTTGAAGCACTTGAATGGAAATTAAACCGTTACATTGAAGATGTTGAGGTAATTATGTGTAATTCTCCAATTAAGTCAATAGATATAATTAACACTCAAAAGCCCGATATTGTATTTTTAGATATTCAGATGCCAGAAATGGATGGGTTTACACTACTAGAAAATCTTACAAACAGGAAGTTTAATTTAATTTTTACAACTGCGCATGATGAGTTTGCTTTAAAAGCAATTAAAGTATCTGCGATTGACTATTTATTAAAACCAGTTGATAAAGACGAATTAATAAGTTCTATCGCTAAGATAAAAGAAATGAAAAAGGGAGAGTTGTTGGAAGATAAATTACAGCTTTTACTTGGAAATATTGATCAAGAAAACAATGATAAAATAAACATTTCTGCAGACGGCAAGGTTTACCTTCTAGATAAAGAAGACGTTATAATGTTAAAGTCTGATAAAAGTTATACAACTCTATATCTAGCTAATGAGCAGCAAATTATAGTTTCAAAAACATTAAAAGAAGTGGAAAAGAAATTTCAATTTCCGCAATTCTTTAGAGTACATAATTCATATTTGATTAATTTGACTCATGTAAAAGAATATTTGAAAGGTCTTGGAGGAGAGTTGATTATGAGTAATGGCCTTTCTGCATCTATTAGTAGAAATAAAAAATCAGAATTATTCAAAAAATTATATTTAGACTAAATGTTTCTTGATTTACACTCTGAAATATACTCATGGATAAGAGGAGGTCTATTAGTTCTCTTTTTTTATCACTTGGTAATTTATCTTCAAAACTATAGAAAAACCTACCTTTATTACAGCATATTTTTACTAGCTCTTTTTATTTATTTATTAAAAGGTATAATCAGGCCTGAGATTTCTGATATACTTTTTTCATATATAAATTTTTCTATTCAATTTATTGCTTTCGCTTCTTTTGCAATGTTTGCGAGGCTATTATTAGAAACAAGAGAGAAAATGCTTTTTTGGGATCGGATATTAGATTTTGGAGCCAAAATTTTAGTCGTTTTTGCGATTCTATTTCCTGTTATTCAATTTTTTGTTGGGTATGAATTTCAAACTAAATTATTTATCATAATTGGTCCGATATTAACTATTTTTACTATAGCATCACTTTTTTATCTTTATAGAATTCCTGGGCTTACTAGTAAATTATTTATTTTAGGAACACTCTTTTATACTGTCCTAGCAAATATTAGCTTTTCAGAGTTTTTTATTGGGTCAGAGCCATTTACAAACAGGGGAGTACACCCTATGCTTTTTACTCATTTAGGGGCCTTTATTCAAAGTATTATTTATGCAACAATATTAAGTCAAAGCGTTAAAAAAATTGAGCAAAAAAGCAAAAATGCTGAAATAAAACTAGCCTTTAAATATAAAGAATTGGAGGAATTAAAAATGACTGCATTACAGAGTCAAATGAACCCACACTTTTTATTTAACTCATTAAATTCAATAAACAACTTTATTTTAAAAAGTGATATTGAAAAAGCATCTGATTATATTACTAAATTTTCAAGGTTAATTCGAGTTATTTTAAAGAGCTCTTCTAGTTTAACAGTTCCGTTCTCTGAAGAATTAGGGATATTATCTTTATACGTTAAATTAGAACAAATGAGGATAAATGGCGGATTTGAATATATTGTTAATATGGATAAAGACATAAATTTAGAAGAAATAAAAGTTCCCCCGTTATTTTTACAGCCTTTTATTGAAAACTCTATTTGGCATGGTTTAACGCATATTGAAGGAGAGAAAAAGATCGTATTGACAGTAAGCCAAGTAGGAGATGATATTGTTTGTGAAATCATTGATAATGGTATTGGTATAAATAAAGCCAGAGAAGAATCTCATAAAAAAATCAATAGAAGAAAGTTCTTCGGAACCCAAGCAACAGAAAATAGAATACGTCTATTATATAAAAAATCAAACGTAAAGATTCATATTACCGACATTTCAGAAGGTAAGAATACAGGAACAAAAGTTCAAATCATCTTCCCCTATATTTTAAACTAAAACTCCATTTATTTTAAAATAACCACCATCCGTTTAAGAATTTTAAGCAGATATTAGTTTAGCATAAAAAAACAAAAAATTGCATGTATTTTTACGCTTTCGGATTGAACAAATGATAATAAAGCGCAACTAAATGAAACTACTCTCATTTATTATCCCCACAGACAAAGACATATTGAAAGACATCAAAGAGGAATCTTACGCAATAAAATTTATTGGCTTAGGTAGTTTTTCTCAAAGAATAGACGAAATAAAGTTTTCTAGAACGTTTAAATATAGGTTTGATAAGAAGAATACTATTAAACAAGCGATTTATTTTAGAAAAGGGCTTATTTGGGAATTAACTAAAGTTACTTCTTTAGTTAAAGAAACAAGTTGATTATTACTTTTCACCATTTATTCATACAAACAAGTTATTTATAGGTTTTTTACTTCTGATTTTTAGATTTCATTTGTTTGTATAAATAAAACTATTATGTTTGTAGTGTAAATGAGTCTTTGGGGTTGATTGATTTATAACTCGAGCAGAATAATATTTTCTCGAGTTTTTTTATGCTCTTTTTTTACTATTCCCTTAAATAGTTGATAGTTTTTCTTAACAAGATATTTTCCAATTATTAAAGAAAAAGCGCCATTTGTTGTTTTTTTACTTCTATTTTTTAGTTTTTTAATTATTTATACATATAAATCTATTATGTTTGTAATGTAAATGAGTCTTTGGGGTTGATTTATTTATAACTCGAGCAAAATAATATTTTTCTCGAGTTTTTTTATGCCCAATTTTTAAAAGAGTTGTTTTTTAATTCAGAGTTATAATACTTTGGGACACCAGTAACTTCTTTACCTAACCATTCTGGTTTTTCAAAAACCTCTTCTTCACTTTTTAGTTCAACCTCAGCAACTACCAAACCAAAGTTGTCGCCATTAAATTCATCAACTTCATAAATCCAGTCTTTAAATTTAACCAAATACCTGTTCTTAATAATAATTCCTTTTTCACATAAGTTTAAAAGGGAGTTTGCTTCTTTAAGATCAATTTCTTTTTCCCACTCGTATCGAGTTAACCCATTGTCAGAGGTTTTACCCTTTATGGTAATAAAACCTTTGTCATCAGCTATTCGAATTCTTACAACACGCTTTTTATTAGAATTTAAAAACCCTTGCGTTATAGAAATACATTTATAACTCGCCGCTTTATAGGAATTATTTTTTACTAAAAATTTACGTTCTATTTCTACAGACATTATTTTTTTCTTTGTATGCTAAAATAATACTTTTAAATGTTACGTTATTAATAGATACCTTTGATGTTTTTAAATTGTAAGTGAATGCTTTTTAGCAGTGCTATTTTTCTATTCTTTTTTTTGCCTCTTTTATTATCGGTATATTTTCTTGCGCCCAAGAAAACAAAAAATCTAGTTTTATTAATTGCAAGTTTGGCCTTCTATACATTTGGAGAAAAAGAACTAGTATTATTAATTTTAGCATCAGTTTTAATTGATTATTCTGCTGGTAGAATTATTGAAGGTGGATGGAGAAAAGCAGGATTATACTTTTCTATAATATCAAATCTAGGAATCTTATTTTATTTTAAGTACAGCTCTTTTGTCTATGAAAATTATTACATTTTTTTAGAATTCTTTGAATTAAATACTGATGGTATAAATACACTTCCGGAAGTTATTTTACCATTAGGAATTAGTTTTTTTACTTTTCAAACCATGTCGTATACAATTGATGTTTATCGCGGAAATGTAAAAGCCAGCAAAAACATCATTGATTTCGCAACCTATGTTACCATGTTTCCACAGTTAGTTGCAGGCCCAATAGTTAGATATAAAGATATATATAAGCAATTACAGAAAAGAACGATTACTAGATCAATGTTTGCAGAAGGCCTAGAGCGATTTATAATTGGTTTGGCAAAAAAAATGATCATAGCAAATAACGTTGCCTATATAGCTGACGGTGCATTTGGAGTTCCTACAGATCAATTATCTACAAGCTTTGCTTGGGTTGGAATTATTGCATATTCTTTTCAAATATATTTTGATTTTTCTGGATATTCTGACATGGCAATTGGTTTAGGGAAAATGCTTGGATTTGATTTTTTAGAAAACTTCAATTATCCATACACTTCAAAATCAATTAGAGAGTTTTGGAGAAGATGGCACATTTCTTTATCTACTTGGTTTCGTGATTATGTATATATCCCTCTTGGAGGTAATAGAAAAAGTGTTTTAAGAACTTATATGAATTTGTTTTTAGTATTTTTTGTAACAGGTTTATGGCATGGCGCAAGTTGGAATTTTATAGTTTGGGGTTTATTGCACGGACTATTTATTGTCTTTGAGAAAATTGGATTTGAAAAAGTATTAAATAAATTAAAGTTTGGTTTAAGTAATATTTATACTGTTTTAATCATAATAATAACTTGGGTGTTTTTTAGAGCAGAAAGTTTAGAAAGAGCAATCGGATATTTAGAAGCAATGTTTATATTCTCTAACGATAATGGATTAATGCTTTATTTCTTAAGAAAAGAAAGTGTTTTGGCAATTTTATTTGCTATTATATTTTCTATGAATATTTATGGATTCTTAAGAGATAAATTTTCGCATAGGAAAGCCTATTATTATTCAAAATTTATAGTATTAATTACATTATTTTTAATATCAATAATGTATTTGGCGGTAGATTCATATAATCCATTTATTTATTTTAAATTTTGATAAGAGAAAAGACAAATAAACTATTGATTATTACATTTATTGTAATAATATTAACACCAGCTGTTATCCAAATAACTGGTATAGAACATTTGTTTTTATCAAACCAAAGTGCCACTTTAGAAAACCGTTTCTCAGGTGACATTTTGATAAGGCCAAAGAGCTTTATTAAAGATATAAAAACGTATTATTCAAATAATTTTGGAGGGAGAAATTCTATTTATTTGGCATATAAAAAATTCACACAAAATGCTTTAAAAGAAAACCCCTTACCAGACAAGGTTGTTCAAGGGTCAAACGGATGGTTATTTTTAGGAAATTCGTTTAGTGATGCTTATTCAGAATCATTGGGATATAAACAATTTAGTAAAAATGAGTTACAACAGATTGCAAATAAAATAAAACATCAAAGAGAATGGTTGGAAGAGAGGAGTATTCAATACTATATTTCAGTTGCTCCAAATAAACATACAGTTTATAAAGAATACTTACCGTTTAAATCATTTAAAGTAAAAACAAGATTACAAGTATTAAAAGAATATCTTAAAGAGAAGATAAATTTTGAATTAATAGACCTAAAAGAAAACATAATACCAATTAAAGATTCAATAAATTTATATCATAAATTTGACTCACATTGGAATGATCATGGTGCTTTTTTAGGATATGAGAAATTAATGGACAATTTGCAGTTAAAAAACCAAATCATAAAAAAGCAAAGAATGTTTTTTTCAGATATTGTTTTAGATACAATAATTAATGAAATAGGGGGTTTAAATAAAGTGTTGATGAACACTAACAGAGAAGAGTGGAAAATTCTTAAAAAGAAACAGTCTGATTATTTACAACTTCCAGATATATATATAGGCAAAATTGATGACTATGAGAACCGATTTTTAAATAAGACTAAAAAGTTAAAAATACTTATTTTTAGAGATTCCTTCTCAATTGCTTTACAAAAATATATAAACGAAACATTTGGAGAAACTGTATTAATTTGGAATTTTGATTTTGATAAGGATTTGATTGAAAAAGAACAACCAGATATTGTTCTTTATGAAGTAGTGGAAAGGTATTTGGAAAAATTAAAAGATTAATGTTTTAAAACGTACTCATAAATGATAAAAAAAATAAAAATAATTGCTGTTATACTTTTTTACAACCTTGGATTTTCTCAAACGGATTATTCAAGTAGTTGGGAAGATTTTTTTTCATACAATAATGTAAAAGATTTTCTTAAAGTCGACACGAAATTATATGCTTTAGTTGATAATGCTGTTTTTATTTATGATGAATTTAGAGGTGAAACGAACAAACTATCATCTGTAAATGGCCTTTCAGGAGAAACTGCTACAAGTATTTATTATAGCGATACTTTTGAAAGATTAGTAATTGGTTATGAAAATGGATTAATTGAAATTGTAGATCAAAATGGTGCAATCACAATAGCTCCTGACATATCTAATTTTAGTTTATCTACCGAAAGAGCGATTTTAAATATTACTGAATTCAATAACAAACTATATCTATCAACTCCTTTTGCAATTGTAGTTTATGATATAGAGAATTTAGTTTTTGGGGATACATTTTTTATAGGTAATAATTCATCAGAAATTAGAATAAATGAAATTGCAATTCTAGACGATAAGATTTATGCAGCAACAGAAAATGGAATTTATTCTGCAGATATCAATAATCCAAACTTAATTGATTTTAACAATTGGACAAAAAGTACAATTGCTGGACCTTATATTTCAATTCAAGTTTTTGACAATAAAATTTACACAGCAAGATATAGAGTTTTATATGAACTTTCACCATCATTATCATTAACAACAGTAGAGTCATATCCAGCAAGGGTCCTTAAATTAAAGTCATCAAACACACACTTGTCTATTACACTCCGAAGATTTGCATATTTTTTTGACACTTCAATGAATCAAGTTGCTTCGATAGTCTCTGATATTGATTCAGAGGTGTATTTTAGTTTAAACGCAGCCTATGCACTAGATGAAAAAATCTATTTGGGTACTAAAGAATTTGGTATATTAAAAACAACATTTCAAGACATTTCAACTTTTGACGAAATACATCCAGATGGACCGCTTTCAAATGAAGTTTTTTCAATTACTGCGGAACGAGGTCAACTTTGGGTTGTTTATGGCGGATATAATTTGGCATACAATATATTGGGCAAGAAATTAGGATATAGTCATTATATAGAAAATAATTGGATTAATACACAATATAGTCTAGACTATCCGGTAAAAGATTTGGTTTCTATTACAATGGATCCTGAACATGATAATAAAGCATACATTAGTTCTTGGTATGACGGGATCTTAGTTGTGGAAGATGACCAACCTATTGAAATAATAAATTCATCTAATTCTGGCTTAGAGCCATTATTTGGTAGTGTTGTTTTAGTTGATGGGACTGCTTTTGATAGGCAAGGAAATTTTTGGGTTACAAATGGATATATAGATAATAAGTTAAAAAGGAGAGCGCCTTCGGGAGGCTGGTCTTCGATTGATTTAAGCCCTATAGCTTCAAATGCATCAGGAGGTTTAAATGAATTAATAATTGATAAAAGTAATAGTGTTTGGATTGGTTCTAGAAGAAATGGAGCATTTGTATATAATGAAAATGGTGATAGAAAAAGAGCTCTTACTACAGAGCCAACAAAAGGGTCATTACCCGATCCAAATGTTAGAACGGTAATTTCTGATAAAAGCAATAGAATTTGGATAGGTACTCAAAAAGGAATGGTAGTTTTTTATAATGCATCAGGTTTATTTGAAGCAGATATTTATGATGCCGAGCCTATTATTATTTTAGATGATGGAATTCCAAAGAAACTGTTAGGAGACCAACCAGTAAACACTATTTCTATTGATGGCGCAGATAACAAATGGTTTGGAACTGATGGAGGAGGTGCGCTACAATCAAATCCTAATGGTAGAGAAACATTAAATATTTTTAACACATCAAACTCTCCCTTACCTTCAAATAATATTCTCAAAATAAAAGTAGATACTAGTAATGGTAAAGTTTATTTTGCTACCGCCAAAGGAATTGTAGCATTTAATAGTAATGTTGCTGCCTTTGGAGACACATTAGATGAGGTTTATGCATATCCTAATCCGGCAAAAAGACAACATGAAACTATCACTATTGATGGAAGAAATGGGGAGCATTTACCCCAAGGTACAAATGTAAAAATTTTAGATACTGCAGGATATTTAGTTTATGAAACAAATGTTGTTGAAGGACAAGAGCTACAAGGAGGTAAAGTAGTTTGGGACAAAACAAATTTAGCAGGAACGAAAGTTGCCTCAGGTGTTTATCTTGTTTTACTTTCCAATAAAGATAATACCGAAACCTCTACAACAAAAATTGCCATTATTAATTAATATCTGATGATTGTAAATACTAAAGCAATTGTTATAAGTACTATTAAATATGGTGATTCTAATTTAATTGTTAAATGTTATACTGAATTAGAAGGCTCGAAATCGTATCTATTAAGAGGAGTTTTATCTTCAAGAAAAGGAAAACTAAAGCCCGCATATTTTCAACCACTAACTCAACTAAGAATAGTTGCGAATCACAATAATAAAGGCAATTTAAACAGTATAAAAGAAGTTGAGGTTATAAACCATTACAAAACAGTTTTTACAAATATTACCAAGCAATCAATAGTCTTCTTTTTATCCGAAGTTTTAACATATTCTATACAAGAAGAAGAAAACAATATAGAGTTGTATCAATTTTTAGAAGCCTCTTTAGGTTGGTTAGATTCAAATGAAAAAATCGCTAATTTCCACCTTTATTTTTTATTAAATTTAACTAAATATCTTGGATTTTATCCAGAAACAAATAATTCAAAATTTGAATATTTTGATTTGACAGAAGGAGGATTTATTAATATTCAACCTAAATTTGAATACATCTCAGGAGATGATTTAAATGCATTCAAAAAGTTATTAGGCATACATTTTGATGCTCTAGATAAAATAGAATTTAATGCCAAAACGAGACAACAAGTTTTGACTATTTTAATTCGATATTTTGAATTACATTTGAGCGGTTTTAGAAAACCAAAATCATTAACCATATTAAAATCTGTATTTAATTGATTACTAGATATTTATTATTATTATTTATATTCTTTTGCACATCGATTTCAGTAGCTCAAGAAGTTATCGTTATCGATTTTGAAACAAATTTTCCGATACGGAACGCTACAATATATGCCGAAAACAATCCAAATGTAATTTATACGGATACTAATGGAAAAGCAGATATTTCAATATTTAAAGAGAATGAAGTTATTTCTGTGAACCACCTCTCATATGTTGAGGTTGAATTTTTGAAAAGAACACTAAAGAATTCAAACCCTAAGATCTATCTCCACTCAACTGCCGAAGCCCTGGACGAAGTTATTCTTTCTACAGGTCGTCAAAAAGAATTAAGAAAGAGGGTTGCGGAATATGTAGAGGTCAATCAAGCAAGAGAAATTAAAAGAAAATCACCCCAAACATCTGCTGATTTACTAGCAACTATTCCTGGAATTAAAGTTCAAAAATCACAGTTTGGAGGAGGAAGTCCTGTTTTAAGGGGTATGGAAGCGAATAGAATTTTACTTGTAGTTGATGGCGTGAGAATGAATAATGCTATTTATCGTTCAGGACATTTACAAAGTTCAATAACAGTTTCTCCATCAATTTTAGACCGTACAGAAGTTGTTTTTGGACCATCATCAGTAATATATGGATCGGATGCTTTAGGAGGTGTAATTCATTATTTTACTAAAACACCTAAAGTGAATAAAGAAAAGATGGTTGATTATAATTTAATGTCTAGATACTCAACCGTAAATGACGAAGTAACAAATCAAGGAAGCTTTCAAGCTTCATTTAAAAAGTGGGCGTCATTAACAAGTTTTTCTTATTCTCAATTTGGAGACTTAAAAATGGGAAAGAATAGAAATCATGGATTTGAGGATTGGGGAAAGGTCTTTGAATATTCTAATAATACAGATGATTTTTATAACTCAAATACAATTATAAATTCTGATTCAAATATTCAAAGAAATACAGGCTTTAATCAGTCAGATTTTTTACAAAAATTTTATTTTGAATTATCAAAAGAAACAAACTTAACAGTAAACTTCCAACACTCAATATCTTCCAACATCCCTAGATTTGATAGACTCAGTGAATATTCAAATGGAGAATTAAAATTTGCTGAATGGTATTATGGGCCACAAAAAAGACTATTGCTTAGTACACAATTAAATATTAATCCAAATAAAAAATGGTTAAACAAAGGTGTTATTACAGCATCATATCAAAATTTAAAAGAATCTAGAGTTCAAAGAAAATTTAATAGTTTAGACAGGCTTTACAGAAATGAAGCTGTAGATGTTTATAATTTGAATGGTGATTTTTCTGCTCAGCTTTCAAAAGAATCTAACCGTAACTTATCCTATGGTTTTGAGGCTTCTCATAACAAGGTAAACTCTAATTCGTTTGGAAAAACATTGAGCGTGTCGGGTAACCAAATTTTAGGTTTTACTAATGATTTTATTGTACAATCTCGATATCCAGATGGCGGAAGTAGTTATACAAGTGGCGCATTGTATTCTAATTATAGACAAGATTTAAACGAAAAAGCTACACTAAATTCTGGTGTAAGGTATACCTATACAAACTTACAAGCAAGATGGATAGATGAAACATATATTGCCTTGCCAAATAATGATATAACATTAGAAAACTCTTCTTTAACCGCAACACTTGGTTATGCATTTAGACCAAATGAAAACTGGCAGTTGAACACAGTTGTATCTTCTGGGTTTAGATCTCCAAATATAGATGATGTTGGTAAAATTAGAGAAAAGAATGGGATTGTTTCTGTACCAAACATCAATTTAAAACCAGAATATGTATATAATGCAGAAATAGGAGTTTTAAAATATTTGAATGACAAAAAATTTAATTTTGGATTAAATGTTTACTATACATTATTAAATAATTATATCGCTAGAGAATCATTTTCTATTAATGGAGGTTCTACAATTTTATATGATGATGAAATAGTAGCAACTGTTGCAAACGTAAATCATAAAAATGCATATATAGTTGGAAGCACCTTTAGTTTTAAGGGAAGGTTTCAAAATTATTGGAGTACAAACGGAAGTGTTACGTATACTAAAGGAAAATCATACGATTTAGGTTTGCCATTGTCTTCTATACCTCCTGTTTTTGGTAATCTTGAATTAATTTTTGCTAAAAACAAATATGAATTAGCTCTAAATTATAGGTTTAATGGAACTAAAAAAATTGAAGATTATAATCTAGTTGAAGGTATAGATAATGAAGAGCAAACACCTTATGACTCTTTAACAGGCCAACATGTTGGTACTCCAAATTGGAACACATTCAGTTTTTACTCTAAATATAAGATTTCTGAAACTATAGATTTTCAGTTTAGAGTAGATAATATATTTGACCAACATTACAAAGAATTTGCTTCGGCAATTAGCACTCCTGGAAGAAACTTTTCAGTTTCAGTTTTTATTAATTAACTCTTTTTTAGTGAGTTAATTATTTTCTATTTTCATATTAAGAGCCTTTTTATTTTGTTAATAGTTTAATTTTTATATATTTGACTACATTTTTGTAAACCCCACAGTAAAAATGAAAAGATTCACCCCTAATCTTAGCCTAAGCATTGTCTTATTTATAGCTTTGCTATTCATTACTATTTCAACAACATATTCTCAAACCACAATAGATTTTGAAAATTTTGAATCCGGTTCTTTTACTGGAACTATATGGAATGATGGAGGGACAGATTGTATTTTAACAAATGGAGGGGCTCCACTAAACGGAACATGGTCTGTAGATCTTCAGGATAATACTAGCACATCATTAATAACTACAGATGATATTGATACTACCTCTTATACGTCTATAGATTTCACTTTTGATTATGAAGCGCTTAGTATGGAGTCTGCAGAAGATTTTTGGATTCAATATTCAGACGATGGTGGCTCAAGTTTTACAACAATAGCATCTTATGCGGAGGGTATAGACTTCAGTAACAGTACAGCTTATACTGAAACGGTTAGTATTGATTCGACCTCTTACACCTTTTCGGTAAATTCTCAATTTAGAATTAGGTGTGACGCCTCTGGTAATGGTGATGATGTGTTTATTGATAATATTTTGATTGAAGGGTATGCAGCAGCACCAGCACAAGAAATAGATATTACTGGTTTAGGAAACTCTATTATAGACGGAGACAGTTCACCTTCTATTAGTGACGATACAGATTTTGGAAATATAGATGTTGCTGCTGGAACTCAAACAAAGACGTTTACAATTCAGAACTTAGGAACCGTTAGTAACTTAAACTTAACAAGCGCGTCTCCTTATGCTACTGTTTCTGGAACAAATGCTTCTGATTTTACGGTATCAGTGCCTTATGCAACAACACCCATTACTGCAACAAGTAGCACAACATTTAACATTACTTTTAATCCAAGCGCACTTGGTGTAAGGGCAGCAACAATCACTATTCTAAATAATGACGGAGATGAAGGGGTGTATAATTATAACATACAAGGGACGGGAACACCCGCTATTACAGAAGGACCAGGGGGCGTTACTGATGACTTACAATTATGGCTAAAGAGCACCGATGGTTTAGGGTATTCAGATGGCGTTTCTGTATCAACATGGAGTGATCAAGCAAGAGGAGAGGATGCAACAGTTAATACCACAGGTCAAGAACCAACATTTAAAGATAATGTTACCGATAATATTAATTTTAATCCAGTAGTAGATTTCGATAATTCTTATAATCCAGTGCCAAAGGATGGGGATTATTCTTTTGATGATATTACCACAGAGTTTTTAGAAGGAGCAGGAGGCTTTTATTCACAAGATATATTTATGGTTGTCATTCCAAATACATCTGTAGATAATTCATTTGGTAGTATGGATTTATTTTGTGGAGATCAAGATGAGAGTACAAACGCTGAAGATGCTACAGGAATTGGTTTTGGCGCTTATTCTATTCGTTTCATAGACGAAGTAATCTCATATGCAATTGGAACTACATCTGAAGACGGTTCGGGAGGAACAGAAAATGGATATGGTGTTGCTGAGTCAGGTTCAGGGACGTATACCAATGTTGGAATTATCAATACAAGGAATAATTCTGGGTCCACCCAACAAGAATTATATTATAATGCAATCAACATTGAAGACACGCAAAACGACACACCTATGTTTGTAAATGTAGAAAACTCTCGTTATTGGATTGGTCGAAGTGAAGGTTGGGAAGCAAGCACAGACGCAAGAATAGCAGAAATAATAACATACTCTTCTAGACAAACAGATGGGAGTTTAACAGACAATAGAAATAAAATTCAATCATATTTAGCAATTAAGTATGGTATTACACTTGGAATTAATGGGCTAAGTCAAGATTATGTTAATAGCTCTAGCGCTTTGATTTGGGATATAGATACAGGCGTTCCGGCAGATGATGTTTTCAACTATGATATTACAGGGATAGGTAGAGACGACGATTCAGATTTAAATCAAAAACAATCAAAAACGGTTAATACATCAGATGATATTACTATTGGCTTAGGTACAATTGAAACTACAAACACGGCCAATTCTAATGCCTTTTCTGCTGATGAAAGCTTTTTAGTTTGGGGTAATAATAACGGGTCACTTACTGCCCAGCCAGCCGTTAATGTTGATATAAGTTCAGGGATAGTAGGGGTAAGTACAATAGTTGATTTTGAATCTTTTGGCAGAACATGGAAAGTCGTTGAAACAGGAACGGTTAGCAATACTAAGATTTCTATACCAGCATCAATGTTAACTCCAACTTTACCAACACCAGGTGATTATTTAATGTTTATTTCAAGTTCTCCAACGTTTAGTCCAACATCAGAATATAGAATAATGTCTTTAAACGGGTCTAAATATGAAGCCGATTATGATTTTGACGGAACTAAGTTTATAACATTTGGTTATGCACCAGAAAGAACATATGCTCGTTCAATAGATTTTGATGGTGTTGATGATCATTTAGACGCAGGAAATAATATAGATTTAACAGGATCATTTACAATATCTGCATGGATTAATAAAGATGCGGATAACGGTTCAATTGTTTCGAAAAGAAATAGTGGTTTTACGTCTGGGTATGACTTTAGTATTAATTCTTCTGGTAATTTAGTAATGTCTTGGATTGCGGGAGGTACAAACGTAATTACTTCGTCAATAGCAATTCCAAGTGATATTTGGAGCCATGTAGCGGTTACTTTTAATGGTACAACTGCAAAATTATATATTGATGGAGTAGATGACACAACAGCAGGTGCTGCTGCAACAATAATATCTTCACCAGTTAGTACAGGTGAAGACTTTAGGATAGCAAGGGGTAGTTCAGGATCATACTTTGATGGTAATATTGATGAGGTAAGAATATGGAATATAGCCCTTACAGAAGATCAATTAAGATTCATAATGAATCAAGAAATTGAAGAAAATGGAGAGATCCTTAAGGTTGAAGGTAAAATACTTCCTGCATCTATTTCTAAAAATGATATCAGCCTAATTGACTGGTCTAACCTTATTGGTTACTATCCAATGACTAGATACACATACACAAATTCTAAAGATGAATCAGACTATAATAATACTGCAACCTTAAGAAATTTAACAACAGTAGATGAACAAACAGCACCATTGCCATATGTGTCAAATTCAAGCACTTCTTGGAATTTAAATTCTACTTGGGTAAATGGGAATATACAAACAATTCCTGGAGGCATTCCAATTACAGGTTTAGGGAAAACAATTGACTGGAATATTGTAAGTACAAGTCACGATATATCTATGGATAATAGTTCGTTGCCAACTTCAACTTTAGGAGATGATAATAGAATTTTATTGGGTTTAATTGTTAGTAGCAATACATTAACTATTGACGGAACAACTGGAACAGGTAATGGTTTAACAGTTACACATTATTTAGAGTTAGATGGAACTATTGATTTAGAAGGAGAGTCTCAATTAATACAAACTAACCAAAGTGATCTTGCTACAAGTAGTTCGGGAAGTATAGAAAAAGATCAACAAGGAACAGCAAACAGTTATACTTATAATTATTGGTCATCTCCAGTAAGTAAATTAAGTAGTTCTGTAAATAATGCCGCTTTTTTTATAGAAGACATCTTAAATTATTCCAGTTCAACAGCAGCTACTTTTTGTGTTGGCGCATTTTGTGCAGATGATGTTGCTATTAACACTTCAACACGATGGTTATATAAATATATACGAGCAGGAAATAATTATGCAAATTGGATTGCTATAGGAGACAATGATGCTAGCCTAAGTGTCACTGAAGGCTTTACGATGAAAGGGACTTCAGGAGCTAGTTCAATAGCAACGGAACAAAACTATGTGTTTAAAGGAAAACCAAATAATATTTTAAATGGAGATTCACAAATAATTCACACATCTTTTAGCAACCCTCAAGCAGATCCATCAAACCCTGAAGTGTCATTAGCAGGAAACCCATTTCCTTCAGCATTAGATGCAGATCAGTTTATAACAGATAATTTAACATCAACAAATGGGCAGTTATATTTTTGGGAACATTGGGGAGGTGGAACACACGAATGGGCTCAATATCAAGGAGGATACGCGACAAGAGTTATTGGTGTAGGTAATGCAGCCTCGTCACATCCAGCAGTTAATCAAACAACTGGAGGGGGTAAAATACCAGGGCAGTATGTGCCGGTAGGTCAAGGGTTTTATGTGATTTCAGATAATGATGGCGGTGATGTTGTATTTAATAATGCTCAAAGGTATTTTAAAAAAGAAGGAGGTACCTCAATATTTGTTAGACAGACCAATGAAAACTCTAACAATCAAAGTAATGATACTAATGAAATGATTATTGGGCTAGGCTTTAAATCTTCTGAAGGTTTTTATAGACCCGTATCTATAGCGTTTGGTATTGATGGCGCTACGGATAATTTTGATAATGGGTATGATGGTCTCGCTGGAGATTTCTTATCAAATGACGCACTATTAATTCATGATGACAATTATTATGTAATACAATCAATGGGAGAGTTTAATGAAGAAAAAGAAATTCCATTAGTTGTTTTTGTTGACGAAGAAAATAATAATGCTACTCAAAAATTCATGATAGATAGATTGGTAAATGTTCCAAATGACATTGAAATTTATATAAGAGACAATGTAAGTGGCGAAACACATGATATTATAAATCAGACCTATGAATTTTCTTTAGAATATGGAACACATAAAACAAGATTTTCACTAGTGTTTATAGCGCAATCTTTATCTATTGAAGAAGAAGCTTTAGACGCAGGCTTTAACGTGTTTATGAACAATCAAGCAGCTACATTAGATATAACTAAAACAGTTGATGCAGAAGTTAAAAAAGTTACGTTGTTTAATTATTTAGGACAAACAATGCAGATCTGGTCAAATAACGTATCAAATAACCAACTGAATTTACCTGTAAACAAAGTGAGTACAGGAGTATATATATTAAAAATAGAAACGAATAATAAAACAATAAGTAAAAAAATAATTATTGAATAGAAAATTATAATTAATCTACCCCAAAAAAAAATGAAGAAGTCCCTGCTATTACTTATCCTAGTGATAAGCACAGCATTTGTGTATTCACAAACAGAAAGACAATCCGCAGAAAAACACCTTAAAGAAAGAGGAGAATTGGTTTTTACCTTTACTGCAAACAATATCAAAGAAGTTAGAGAACTAGCCAAACTAATATCATTTGATCACGGTCAAGACCCTTCAAATCCATTAGTAATCAATGCAATTGCTAATAAAAAAGGATTTAGAAAATTTTTAGAATTTGATTTACCTTATACTGTAAATAAAAAATTGAACGAACCAAAAGATGTGGTTATGTTTGATCCTGAAATTCACATGAAAGGAGCATCTGCGGAAAGATTAGCTTACCCATACCCTTTGTCATTTCCTTTAGTTGCTTATCCTACCTATCAACAATATGAAGATCAAATGAATACATTTGCTACAGAACATCCTGGAATTGCTGAGTTAGTAGATATTGGAGGAACAGTGCAAGGAGTTGGTGGAGGTGATAAACGTTTGTTATTTATTAAATTATCTGATAACGTTTCAACAAGAGAAAGAGAACCGAGAGTTATGTATACCTCTTCAATGCATGGTGATGAAATTGCAGGGTTTCCAACTACGTTAAGTTTAATTGATCACCTTATTAAAGCGTATAAAAATATTGATGATAATGGAGATCCTCTTGGATCTGATCATCCTGATCATGATAGAGTTGTAGATTTACTAGACAATTCAGAGGTTTGGATCAATCCAATGGCAAATCCTGATGCTACTTATTGGAATGACAATACAAATACTTCTGTGGCTGGATCAAGAAGAAATAATGCTGGTGATGAAGATTTAAATAGGAATTACCCAGATAACGTACAACCTTTAGGTAATCATCCATTATGGACTTCTTATGAATTAGAAACTACAAACTTTATGACTTTAGCAGATAATTATCATTTTGTACTATCTGCAAATTTTCATGGAGGAACTGAAGTTGTAAATTACCCATGGGACAATACTTCGACTAGACATCCAGATGATGATTGGTATTTTTTAATTAGCAAAGAATATGCTGTCAATTGTCAAACTGATGGCCCAAGTGCTTATATGGATGCAGAATACACAGATTTTGTTTGGCCAGGAGTAACGAATGGTAATGATTGGTATGAAGTTTATGGGGGAAGACAAGATTATATGAATTTTTCCAAACACTGTAAAGAAGTCACGATGGAATTGTCAAATGATAAAACACCTCCAGGAACTGCTACTGCAAGCGATGATGAAATTATTGATATATGGAATTATAACAAAAACGCTTACATTGATTTATTAATGCAAGGAACTTACGGGTTTCAAGGTCTTGTTAAAGATCTAAGTACAGGAAATCCAATTCAAGCAAAAATCACGTTAGTTGGACACGATGATGTTGGTTCTTGGGTTGAAACAGAATTACCTTTAGGAGATTATTATAGACCTATTGATGCAGGAACATATGATATATTATTTGAAGCAGATTGTTATCAACCATTTACATTAACAGGTCAAACAATTGCAGATGGAACTAGAGTTGTTTTAGCTGATGTATTGTTGACGCCAATTTCACCAACAGTTCCAAATAGTTTATCTGCAACTAGTATTACATCAACAACAGCAACTATTGAATGGTCCGTTGTAACTAGTGGTAATTCTTATGATATTAGATATAAAGTAAGTGGTTCGCCAACTTGGATAAACACAACATCTACAACAACTTCATTAGATTTTACAGGATTAACTCTTGGTACAACGTATGAATATCAAGTTCAAGGAACATGTGGCGCATCAGTTTCTGGATATAGCTCAACTGAGACTTTTACAACTTTAGCCGTAAGTTATTGTCTATCTAATGGAGACAACAGCTTTGATACAGGAGTAACTCGAGTACAATTTGCTGATTTAGATAAAATAGATACAGATAATACAAATGACGATGGTTATGATGATTTCACTGCAGAAGGGGGAACCTCAACGACCACAGTTATTCAAGATTCAACATATTCTTTGAATGTTAGAATTGATACGGATAGTTATACTACTTTCGCTTATGCGTGGATAGATTTTAATGGAGATGGAGATTTTGATGAAGCAAATGAAATCTTTAATTTAGGCTCTGCCTCTAGTGGTGGTAACGCACTAACAAGTAATAGCCCTATAGATGTTGAAATTCCAATTGACGCAGTAGTTGGGCCAACAAGAATGAGAATTGCAGCAAGATATAATTTAGTTCCTGGATCATGTCAAATTGGTTACGATGGGGAAGTTGAAGATTACACGATTACTATAGAAGCAGTTTTAGGAGTAGAAAATGAAGTAGAGCAATTGGATAGAATTAACGTATATCCTAATCCTGTTTCAGATCAAGTTTTTGTTAGCTTACCAAATTCAATAGAATTGGTAGATTATAAAATATCTAACTTAATTGGACAGGTTGTTTTATCAAACAAGTTTGAAGATAACTCCAAGATAAATGTTAGTTCAATGAATACAGGAGTATATTTCTTATCTATTAATACTGATAAAGGAAATGTAACAAAGAAAATAGTAATTCAATAATTACTAATTCTAATTAAATAAAAAAGAGGCTTCAATCGAAGCCTCTTTTTTAATTGTATAAATTAAATACTATTTAAAAGCATTCTCACCAGTAATATCCATACCAGTAATTAATAAGTGAATATCGTGCGTTCCTTCGTATGTAATTACACTCTCAAGGTTCATCATATGACGCATAATAGAATATTCCCCAGAAATTCCCATAGCACCTAATATTTGTCTTGCTTCTCGAGCAATTTCCAATGCCATATTCACATTATTACGTTTTGCCATTGAGATTTGAGCAGTAGTTGCCTTATCTTCATTTTTAAGAACACCCAATCTCCAAGTCAATAACTGTGCTTTTGTGATTTCGGTAATCATTTCCGCTAATTTTTTTTGTTGCAATTGAAAAGCAGCAATAGGCTTTCCGAACTGAACTCTTTCTTTCGAATATCTTAACGCAGTATCATAACAATCCATTGCAGCACCAATCGCTCCCCAAGCAATTCCATAACGAGCAGAGTCTAAACATCCTAAAGGAGCACCTAAACCAGATTTGTTTGGTAATAAGTTTTCTTTTGGAACCTTTACATTATCAAAAATTAATTCTCCAGTAGCGGAAGCGCGTAAAGACCATTTATTATGAGTTTCAGGAGTAGAAAAACCTTCCATTCCTCTTTCAACAACCAATCCATGAATACGCCCATCTTCGTTTTTTGCCCAAACAACGGCAACATCAGCAAATGGAGCATTTGAAATCCACATCTTGGCACCATTTAAAAGATAATGGTCTCCCATATCTTTATATTTTGTTTCCATCCCTCCAGGATTTGAACCATGATTCGGCTCAGTCAATCCAAAACAACCGATAAATTCACCGCTTGCTAATTTTGGAAGATATTTTTGTTTTTGCGCTTCGTCACCATATTTCCAAATAGGATACATTACCAACGACGACTGTACAGATGCAGTTGAACGAACACCAGAGTCTCCACGTTCTAACTCTTGCATAATCAATCCGTAAGAAATTTGATCAAGTCCTGCGCCACCATATTCTTCAGGAATATAAGGTCCAAAAGCACCTACTCCCGCCAAACCTTTTATAATTTGATGAGGAAATTTCGCTTCTTGACACGCCTCTTCTATAATTGGAGAAACATCACGTTTTACCCATTCTCTTGCTGTATCTCGTATTAAAATATGCTCTTCAGTTAGTAAATCATCTAAGCGATAATAATCTGGAGCTTGAAATAAATCTTGAGCCATTCTTTTAAATTTTGAAAGTTTTGTCAAATGTACAAATTATTAAATATGACTACCTTAAAATTTTAAATGAAAAATTGATTTTCACCAGATTATTAATTTTAATTATAGACTATTTATTGTTTATCTTTGTTCTGATGAGATTTACATTCGGAAAAGAAGAAAAACTTAAAAGCAGAAAGCAAATAGAGCAATTATTTATTGAAGGAAATTCAATTAAAGAGTTCCCATTGCGTTTGAAGTTTTTAAAAGTTGAGCAAGCAGATTTTCCGATAAAAGTTACTTTTTCAGTTCCTAAACGTAATTTTAAACTTGCAGTTGATAGAAATCGCATAAAAAGATTGATAAGAGAAACTTATAGATTAAATAAACACACTTTATTCAATAATTTGGAAGGTAATTACGTTATGATGTTTATTTATACAGATAAGGTTGAAAGGAGTTGTGATGATTTAGAGAAAAAAATGACACGTCTTTTAAATAAGTTCATAGAACAAAAATAAAATAAAATATAGATTTTGGAAAATATATTAATAACAGGAGGTGCTGGATTTATCGGGTCTAACTTTATTCCATATTTTTTGGAAAATAATTTCAATATCAAAATCATTAACTTAGATATACTCACGTATGCTGGAGACCTTACTAATTTAAGTGAAGTTGAAAACAATTCTAGATATACTTTTATTGAAGGAGATATTTGTGATAGAAATTTGGTAGATCAAATTTTTAAAAACCATGATATTAAAGGTGTAATACATTTTGCAGCAGAATCTCATGTTGACAATTCAATTTCAAATCCAGATGCATTTATAAAAACAAATGTTTTTGGCACATTTACTTTATTGGATGTTGCACGTGATTATTGGATGAATTCACCACATAATTATAAAGAAGAATATAAAGGATGTAGATTTCATCATATTTCTACAGATGAGGTTTTTGGGACTTTAGGTGAAGAAGGTTTATTTACAGAAACCACACCATACGCGCCAAATAGCCCTTACAGTGCATCAAAAGCTTCTTCAGATTTTATTGTAAGAAGTTATTTTCACACTTATGGAATGGAAGTCATAACAACCAACTGCTCTAATAATTATGGGCCAAAGCAGCATGATGAGAAGTTGATTCCAACAATTATTAGAAAAGCGATTTCAGGAGAAAATATTCCAATATATGGAGATGGGAAAAACATTAGAGATTGGTTATATGTTTTAGATCATTGTAAGGGAATAGAATTAGTTTATAAAAAAGGGAGAACTTCTGAAACCTATAACGTTGGAGGAAAGAATGAGAGAAATAATCTTTATATTGCAAGAACAATTTGTGAAATATTAGATAAAATTAAACCAAAACCAAAGTCCTATAAAGATCAAATCTCTTTTGTGACCGATAGACCTGGACATGACTT
>TARA_B110000091_G_scaffold128854_1_pt1 | contig 36673 bp, 32 predicted proteins | sample TARA_B110000091 | Tara Oceans TARA_B110000091 (sample SAMEA4397278) | marine metagenome | biome: Polar Biome; feature: [DCM] deep chlorophyll maximum layer (ENVO:01000326); material: water (ENVO:00002006), including particulate matter (ENVO:01000060) such as... | depth 35 m
TAATTCTAATTGTAAGTATTTAATTTCATCTCCCATCGATCCTGTTGCATCAACAATAAAGGCTATGTCTACATTTTTTGAAGAAGTACAATTTGTTGAGATCATAGCGAAGTTAATTCCTTTTGAAAACGGAAAAGGTTTCTTGATCCATTTATCAACCTCATTTTTAGAAATAAGAATTTGATAATTAGTTTTAGTCTTATCTTTAAATAGATTTGACCATAATTCCGCTTTTCCTGTGTTATCCGTTCTTGATTCAAATATTAATTCATCACCATTGTATAATTTAACACTCGCGTTAACTACTGGATAGTCTTCGTGGTTTTGAACTTGAACACAAAATCGATGTTGAGGATAAATATTTCAGATTTTATAATAGTTTTCTAAATCAGTTGATTCAATATCCGTCCATAATTCCCATTTAGAAAAATCATTTAACTCACCAGCTGTGAGCGTACCTGCAGATATTTCTTCAGTAACCCTCATTTTAGACGTTTTAGTAACCGAATAATCGTGAATATAATCTCCTTCTGCCATTACCGGGACTGATGAAAATTTAGAAGTCATTATCTCAAACTCGTCATAAGATTCAGAACGGATAGACTTTTCTTTTTTGCGCGAATCACTTTTTGATTTTTTGAATACGTGTTCAGTAGTTCGTTCTGGAGATGATTTGTTTTGCTTCGTTATTAACGATTACAGCCTGAAGGACTCTTTGTAGGTTATTGGTTTTAGAAGGTGAAATTTTAAACTGAAAAGTATCTTTAAACAGTTTTTTTTCGAAATACAAAGTATACAACCCAGATTCGAACTCCATTTGAAAAAGACCATTAACATCTGTTTCAAAGTTTAATTGATCGCTACTTGGAGTCGTGATTTTGATTTCCCCATATTCAAAAGCAATAGCATCTTCAGATTTAAAGGAAACAGATAACGTGCCTTTTTGAGCAAATGTGGTAATAGAAAAGAATACAAGTAAAAGAAAACTGATGAGTACTTTCATAACATGATTTTCTCTTTAGATACGAGAATAAAAGACATTCCATAAATAAATTCGAAAAAAGTTTGAGGCATAAAAAAAGGAACTCATTTATGAGTTCCTTAGAGGTCGCGGACGGAATCGAACCGCCGTAGCAGGTTTTGCAGACCTGTGCCTAAGCCGCTCGGCCACGCGACCATGTCGACAAGCGATAACAAAGATAGCACAATTCCTGAATAGCTTCCAAATTTGTTTAATTATTTCTAATTAAAAATCAATTGTATAGATAGTATTTGTGAGTAATGGCACTGTTTTCTTAAATCGATAGTTTTTCTCTTTTTTATTAAAGCGACACCCAAAACTCCAACTTATTATAGTTTAGATAAAAACATCTACATAGCTGGGTCATTAAAAATGATCTGAAAATATACTAGCAGTAGAAACGGCCATTTCGTTACCAACTTGTTTTTCCATTTTAGGCTGATCTTAACCTATTTAATTTTTTAAAATAATTAGCATCAATTAAACCCGTTTTAGCAGCGTCATCTTATGATTTGTACGCGTTCAAAAAGTAATGTGAAAGTGATCTTTTTTAAAGTTGTTTTTTTTAGTTTAACAGGCACAAGACAAACCAAATTCATTTTACACCTATTTTATGTGTCTTTTTTTTGACATTTTGAAATAAGGATGCAGAGTTATTTGCACGCAAATGCGTATTTTTGCTTAGAATAAATCTAAATAAGGGTATGATTCCAAGTAAAGACCAGGTATTAGAAGCTTTAAGTTCGGTTCAGGAGCCTGATTTAAAAAAGAGTATTGTAGAGTTAGATCTAGTTGGAGACTTTGTTTTTTCGGAAGATATGGTTGCTTTCTCAGTTAAAGTTCATAATCCTGCAATGCACAACAGGAAAAAAATGGAAGAGGCATGTGAGTTTGCTATTCAACGATTTATTTCCAAAGATATTAGAGTAAAGGCAGATGTAATTACTTTACCACAAGATAGAAACCCAGAGCAAAGAAAAGTATTGCCAGGAGTGAAAAATATAATAGCTATTTCATCTGGTAAAGGTGGAGTTGGTAAGTCAACAGTTACTTCAAACTTAGCAGTAGGCTTAGCGCAACAAGGTTATAGTGTTGGGTTAATTGATGCTGATATTTATGGGCCAAGTATGCCTTTAATGTTTGATGTAATGGATGAAAAACCTACTACTATTGATGTAGAAGGGAAAAACTACATTAAACCAATCGAAAATTATGGTGTAAAAATGCTTTCAATTGGATTTTTTGCTGATGCTAATCAAGCAATAGTTTGGAGAGGACCAATGGCTAGTAAGGCACTTCGTCAAATGTTTATTGATACTTATTGGGGAAGTTTAGATTATTTGTTAATTGATTTACCTCCAGGTACCGGTGATATTCACTTAAGTCTTGTTCAAACAGTACCTGTAACAGGAGCTGTAGTTGTAACAACACCTCAAGGGATTGCTTTGGCAGATGCTAAAAAAGGAGTAGGGATGTTTAAGTTAGAAAACATTAACGTTCCAGTTTTAGGAATAGTTGAAAACATGGCTTATTTCACACCTGCAGAATTACCTGATAATAAATATTTTATTTTTGGAAAAGAAGGTGGAGTGAAATTAGCAGAACAATTAGGAGTTAGTTTATTAGGTCAAATTCCATTAATTCAAAGTATTTGTGAATCTGGTGAAGCTGGAAGACCGGCGATTTTACAAGAAACTACCCCGCAAGCGGAAGCTTTTAAAAGCATTGTTAAAGCGGTTGAAAAAGCCACTGAAATTCGTAATAAAACAATGGAACCAACTAAGTTGGTTAAAATGTTATAAAAGTTGTTGGAGCAGATGGATAAGGAAGAGGTTTTAGCGAAAGTGGAGATAGGATTGGATAAGGTAAGACCCTTCTTACAATCCGATGGTGGAGATGTTAAAGTAGTAGAGTTATCTGACGATGGAGTTTTAACACTGGAGTTTTTGGGTAACTGTAGTTCTTGTTCAATGAGTAATATGACATTTCAATCTGGAATTAAAGAAAATGTTTTAAAAGAAGCACCGGAGATCAATTCTGTTCAAGTAACAAAATTAGCTACGAAATAAATATTTAAGAATAATTAATCTTTATTATCAGCTAAATCTTCAATAATTAGGGGATTAGTATTAATTTGGTGATTATTTAAATAGAAATTATAATGTGTTCTAATCTATAAGATTAAACACATCAACTAAATAACTAGACCTGGAGAGTAATTGAAGGGTGTTTTGCTAGAAATATGGGGCAGATAGAAAATCAAATTAAAGATGAGGTTACGATACTTTTTGCTGGTGATTCAGGAGATGGTATTCAATTAACTGGAGGTCAATTTACAGATACAGCCGCTTTATTGGGAAATGATATTAGTACATTCCCTAACTTCCCAGCTGAAATCAGGGCTCCTCAGGGAACTGTTGCAGGAGTTTCTGGGTTTCAATTACACTTTGGTAGTGTTGAGTTATTTACACCTGGAGATCATGCAGATGTCCTTGTTGTAATGAACGCTGCAGCTTTGAAGTCCAATTTAGATTCCTTAAAAAAAGGTGGTATCGTTATTGCTAACATCGCTGGATTTGATAAAAAGAATTTAAGATTAGCGAAATATGAGGACGGCGTTAACCCTTTAAATGACGGAACACTTGATGGATATAAAATTCATGAAGTTGACGTTACTAAAATCACTCGTGAAACATTAAAAGAGTCTGGTTTAGGTACAAAAGTGGTAGATCGATCTAAAAACATGTTTGTTTTAGGGTTTTTATACTGGATGTATAACAGAAAGCTCGATAATACGATTCGTTTTCTCGAGAAAAAGTTTTCTAAAAAACCTGAATTAATAGAATCAAATATTGCGGTACTAAAAGCAGGTTACTATTACGGAGATACTGCTGAAGCAATCGCGTCAAGGTTTGAAGTTAAACCTGCAAATATAAAAGCAGGAACTTATAGAAATATAATGGGGAATGAAGCTACAGCAATTGGTTTAATTGCGGCTTCACAAAAAACAGGGTTAAATTTATTCTGTGGAACTTATCCTATTACTCCCGCTTCTGATATTTTACACTTCTTATCTAAGTACAAAAACTTCGGCGTAAAAACAGTTCAAGCTGAAGATGAAATTGCTGGTATTTGTGCTGCAATTGGAGCTTCATTTGGAGGGGCGTTAGGAATAACGACTTCATCAGGTCCTGGTATTGCACTTAAAGGTGAAGCCATTGGATTAGCAAATATTTATGAAATTCCTTTAGTAATTGTTAACGTTCAAAGAGGTGGGCCTTCAACAGGTTTACCAACTAAAACAGAACAAGCTGATTTATTTCAAGCATTATATGGACGAAATGGAGAGTCTCCAATTCCTGTAATTGCAGCGCAATCTCCTAAAGATTGTTTTTCTGCAGCTTATGAAGCTTGTAGAATAGCAATTGAGCATATGACGCCAGTTTTCTTATTAACTGATGGTTATATCGCAAATGGATCAGAGCCTTGGGAGGTTATAAAGTCTGAAGATTTACCTGATATTGAGGTGAAATTTGCAGAGCCAAGAGAAGAGGAGGATCCTGCCTTTTTGCCTTACAAAAGAAACGAGAAGTTTGTTAGACCATGGGCAATCCCTGGAACTAAAGGCTTAGCGCATAGAATTGGTGGTTTAGAAAAGGACTTTGAGACTGGTAATGTTTCTTATGATCCTGAAAACCATGAAAGAATGGTTAAGGTTCGTCAAGCTAAAGTTGATAAAATAGCAGATTATATTCCAGAGCAAGCACTTGATGCTGGAGAAGATGCTGGAGATGTTTTATTGTTAAGTTGGGGATCAACCTATGGAGCAGTTAAAACTGCTACTAAAATATTAATTGACGAAGGAAAAAAAGTTTCTCACGCTCATGTTAAGTATTTAAACCCACTACCTAAGAATTTAGGTGAATTGGTAAAGAAATACGATAAGGTAATTATGCCTGAGATGAATAACGGACAATTTATAAAAATTATTCGTGAGAAATTCTTAGTCGATGCAATTGGATTAAATAAGATTAAAGGTCTTCCTTTTGTAACAGAAGAGATCGTTAAAAAAGTAAATGAAGTACTTGCTTAAAATATTGAATAATGCCAGAGGTAAAAGAAAAGAAAATTACAGCTAAAGATTATGCTTCAGATCAGGATGTTAAATGGTGTCCTGGTTGTGGAGATTATTCGATATTAAAGCAAGTTCAAAGTGTTTGTGCTGAATTAGCGTTAAAAAAAGACGAAACTGTTTTTATTTCAGGAATAGGATGTTCATCTCGTTTTCCATATTATATGGATACATATGGGATGCATAGTATTCACGGTAGAGGTCCAGCATTTGTTATGGGGTTAAAGACAGCTCGGCCAGAATTAAATGTTTGGATGATAACGGGAGATGGGGATTCAATGTCTATCGGAGGTAACCATTTCATTCACTTATTAAGAAGAAATGTTGATGTAAACGTATTGTTGTTTAACAACCAAATTTATGGTTTAACAAAAGGACAATATTCACCAACATCTGAAAAAGGGAAAGTAACAAAATCAACACCATACGGATCGATTGATCATCCATTTAACCCGCTTTCATTAGCAATGGGAGCAGAGGCAACTTTTGTTGCGAGAACAATGGATAGAGACCCGAAACATATGCGTCCGATTTTAATTGAAGGAGAAAAACATAGAGGAACATCTTTAATTGAGATTTACCAAAACTGTAATATTTTCAATGATGGAGCTTTTTTCCCATTTACAGAAAAGGCAACAAAAGCAGATAATACAATTTTTATCGAGCATGGAAAAGCATTAGTATTTGGTGCTGAAGGTGAAAAGGCAATTGTTTTAGATGGTTTTACGCCTAAAGTGGTAAGTATATCAGATATAGCGGAAGCTGATCTTTGGATTCATGATAAGTACGATCGAGTTAAAGCTTCTATATTAACTCGTTTCTTTGATGATCCAAGGGAGGAAGGTGCACTCCCGCGTCCGTTTGGAATTTTTTATCAAGAAAATAGATCTGTTTATGAAGAAGGTGTTACGGCACAAGTTGAAAGACATATTGAAGAGAAAGGAAGCCCTAATTTAGATACTCTTTTAGAAGGCCCTAATACTTGGACAATTAAATAAGTATTAAATAAAAAACCCTGTCGTTAGCGTCAGGGTTTTTTATGCGCTAAAAAATCTCAACAGATTGGATTAAAGAGCAACAATCCTTTTATTTAGAAGAGGTAGAAGTATTTAAGGAGGATGGATTAGAGTTTTCGAAATCATCTTATATTCCTTATAAATAAAGTAAGGGGTTTTAATTTAAAACCTATTAGCGATTAATTAAAGATTGTCGATATAAGTTGTTATTTTTGGCTGCTATCTAAGTGCGAATGTGGAATAACGTTTCTCATATAATTTTAAGACAAAGAGTTTGGGTCTTAGTCGTGTTAACTGCCATTACAGGTTTTTTCGCGTCTAATTTACCTTATAATGAAGTGTCTTACGATCTGTCAAGACTACTCCCTGTTGGTGATTCAACATCAATTGTATTTAAAGATTTCAAAGAGACTTTTGGTGCAAACGATAATGTTTACCTAGTTTCTACAGAGGATTCTAATTTTTACGATTTAGATAAGTTTCAGCAGTTTTATGATTTTACTTTAGATATTGAAGGGACTGAAAGCGTAGATACCGTTTTTTCATTTGCAAATTTCGGATACTTAAAGAAAGATGTTGTTTCGCATAGTTTTAAAATAGAGTCTGTTTTTAAAGGGAGGCCTACTACTCAAGAGCAAATTGATTCCGCATTAATCAAGTTACACAACCAACCTTTTTACGAAAGAATCTTATACATTCCAGAAACGAATATATCATTGATGTCAATTAGCTTGAATGCTGATTCAATGATGAGTGTTCGTCGAAATAAGTATGTGCTTGCTATTTCTGAAAAGATCAAGGATTTCAGTATAAAATCAGGGATTAAATTCAAGTATTCAGGAATGCCCTACATCAGAGCTAAACTAAGTTCTCAAGTAGAAGCCGAAATATTATTGTTTATTGGTCTTGCTTTCTTACTTACGGCATTACTTCTTTACTTCTTTTTACGAGCACCTAGAGCTGTATTTGTTTCATTATTAGTTGTTGCTGTTGCCGTTGTTTGGCTTTTTGGATCACTCGGGTTTTTAAGTAGATTGAGTGACTGGGGGTATACTGGGTCTTTAGAGTTTAATATAAATATCCTTACCAGTCTAGTTCCCCCATTGGTTATCGTTATTGGGATACCCAATTGTATTTTCTTGATTAATAAATACTTTGATGAATTTAGAGACCATAAAAATCAGGCGTTAGCCTTAAAAAGAGTTATTCAAAAAATAGGGGGTGCAACCTTTATGACAAATATTACTACCGCTAGTGGTTTTGCGACCTTTATTTTTGCATCAAGTGATATTTTAAAGGAATTTGGAATTGTTGCTTCTATTAGTATTTTGGGCGTTTTTATTCTTTCCATTTTATTATTACCAATCATTTATAGTTTCTTATCTCCTCCAAAAGAGAAGCATTATAAACATTTAGATTATAAATGGACAAATGCTTTAATAGATTGGTTCGTTGATGTTTGTACAGGATATAGAGGTACAGTTTACGTTGTGCTGATTTTTATAGCCGGTGTTGCTGGTTTTGGTTTAAGTCAATTGGATAATGATGCTTTAGTTGTTGACGACATTCCCGATGATCACCCAGTAATGGTTGATTTAAAATATTACGAAGGTAAATTTGATGGGGTTATTCCATTTGAGATTATAATTAATACTAATGTTGGTAAGAAAGTAATTGTTGAATTTTCTGACTCGGTTGACGCTTCAGTTTTAAAAGAAATAAGATATCTATCTGCTGTAAAACCTCAAGGGAATAATCAGTTTGAACTTTACACAAACACAAATAGTGAAATCACGGAGATATTACAAGATAATATAGGCAACAGAAGAATAAATTCAATTTCGTATCAAAACTTAACCAAAAAAGGAAAAGGATTAAAATTGAAGACACTTAAAAAGGTCCAGAAGCTATATGATTTATTAGATACTTATACTGAGTTTTCGAAACCAATTTCGATAGTTGATGTTATTAAATATAGTAAGCAGGCTTATTATAATGGCGATAAAAAAGAGTACGATTTACCTATTAATATTGAGTTAGGTGGTATTTTCACATACGCTTCTCAGTCTAAGAATGGATCTGCAGATATGCTAAAGACCTTTCTATCAAAGGATCGTAGTAAATTGAGAGTTAGTCTGCAAATGAAGGATGTTGGGACAAACCGAACAAAGGCTTTAATGGCAGAATTAAGACCTAAAATTGAAAAAATATTCAGTCCTAAAAAGTTTGATTTCTCCTTTACAGGAATTGGTGTGATTGTCGCAAAAGGAGTAGAAACTTTAATTTCTAATTTAATAATGTCACTAGTGTTAACCGTTATTATTATTTCCTTATTGATGGGTTTTATGTTTAGGAATATAAGGATGGTTGTAATTAGTTTACTACCGAATATTTTACCTCTTTTTATTACTGCAGCTATAATGGGTTACTTTGGGATAAACCTTAAGCCTTCTACTATTTTGGTGTTTAGTATTGCATTTGGTATATCTATTGATGACACCATTCACTTTTTAGTTAAGTACCGACAAGAGTTAGCTGAAAATGGAGGAGATATAAAGACATCAGTACTTAAATCTCTGAGAGAGACAGGGCTAAGTATGTTTTACACATCAATGGTCTTGTTTTTTGGTTTTGGAATTTTTGTAGCATCAGAATTTGGAGGTACAGTGGCATTAGGGGTTCTTGTAGCGTTAACGCTTTTAGTGGCGATGCTTTCCAATTTAATTTTATTACCTTGCTTGCTGTTAACTTTAGATAAACTTATTACAATTAAGGCTTTGAATAATCAAAGCGAATCAAATTAAAATAAGATGAAAGGTATAATTTTAGCGGGAGGTTCAGGTACAAGATTGCACCCCTTAACACTATCGGTTAGTAAGCAGTTGATGCCTGTTTATGATAAACCAATGATTTATTACCCACTATCAACATTAATGTTAGCGGGGATTAAAGAAATTTTAATCATTACAACTCCGCATGACCAAGAAGGATTTAAAAAATTACTTGGAGACGGGAGTAGAATAGGATGTAAGTTTGAATATATTATTCAGAAACAGCCAAATGGTTTAGCACAAGCATTTGTTTTAGGAAAAGAGTTTATTGGTGATGATAAGGTTGCTTTGGTTTTAGGAGATAATATCTTTTATGGATCAGGAATGTCAAGTTTATTGCAAAAGAATAGCAACCCTGATGGAGGTGTAGTTTATGCATATCACGTTTCAGATCCTGAAAGGTATGGTGTTGTTGAATTCGATGAAAATAATAAAGCAGTTTCTATCGAAGAAAAGCCTGAAAAACCAAAATCAAATTTCGCAGTTCCAGGCTTGTACTTTTATGACAATGATGTTGTTGAAATTGCCGAAAACATTAAGCTTTCGCCAAGAGGTGAATATGAGATTACCGACATTAACGCAGAATATTTAAGAAGAGGTAAGTTAAAAGTTGGAATATTAGATAGAGGAACAGCTTGGTTAGACACAGGTACTTTTGCTAGTTTAATGCAAGCAGGTCAATATGTTCAAGTGATTGAAGAAAGACAAGGGCTTAAAATTGGATGTATCGAAGAGGTAGCTTATCGAATGGGGTTTATTAATAAAGATCAATTATTAGAAATTGCACAACCGCTTAAGAAAAGTGGTTATGGAGTTTATATTGAAAATATAGTTAAGTAATATGACTAGAATATTAGTTACAGGAGGAGCCGGATTTATCGGAAGCGTTTTAGCTGAGAAGTTGATTTCAAATAAGGAAAATTTTGTTGTTATCGTTGATGATTTATCAACGGGAAGCGAAACAAAATTACCACACCATATGCCCTCTGATAACTGGAGGTTTGTAAAGGCAGATGTAAATGAATATAGAGATATAGCGGAGGTTATGCTTGGTAACAAGTTTGATTACGTTTTTCATTATGCAGCTTTAGTTGGTGTAATTAGAACTCAGGATAATCCAGTAAAAGTTTTAAGAGATATCGAAGGAATTAAGCATGTTTTAAACCTTTGTAAAAGTACAGGAGTAAAAAGAGTATTCTTTTCTTCTTCTTCAGAGGTTTATGGAGAGCCAGTTGAGTTGCCTCAACATGAGCAAACGACACCGCTGAATTCGAAAGTTCCTTATGCTGTTGTTAAAAACATTGGGGAGTCTTTCCTGAGATCTTACCATCAAGAATTTGGTTTAGAATATACAATTTTCAGATTTTTCAATACTTATGGGCCTAACCAAAGCGATGACTTTGTAATGTCTAAATTTCTTTTTAAAGCCTTAAATGACGAAGATATTACCATTTATGGCGAAGGCACACAAACAAGAACTTTCTGTTATTGTGATGATAATATTGACGCATGTTTAAAGGCTTTTTATAAAAATAAAGTGATTAATGATGTAATCAATATTGGTGGAGAAATAGAAGTAACGATTATTGATTTGGCTCAAAAAATTATTGATGCGACTAACTCAAAATCAAAAATAGTTCATCTTCCGCCTTTGAAAGACGGTGATATGTTAAGAAGATGTCCAGATAATACTAAAATGAGAGTATTATTAGGAAGAGAACTAACTACCATAGATGAAGGGATTAAAAAGCTCTTAAATAGTCCTCAATTTCAAAAATAATAACCTTGGCTTCTTCTACTACTCAAGAAATAATTACTCTTGTTCAAAAGGAAATAAAAGGCACAAAATATCTTGGTTCTCCAGCTGAGTTGTATGATCCTATGAATTATATTCTCCAATTAGGAGGGAAAAGGTTAAGACCTGTGACTACTCTTTTGGCGGCTAATTTATTCATTGAAGATGTATCTGTAGCATTACCTGCGGCAAAAGCCATAGAAGTATTTCATAATTTCACTTTGGTTCATGATGATATTATGGACAAGGCCCCTTTGAGACGTGGACAACCTACTGTTCACGAAAAATGGGATGACAATATTGCAATCCTCTCAGGGGATACCTTACTGATAGAAGCATATAATCACTTTTTAGAAGGTAATTACGCTAATTTATCTGCGTTACTTACTGTGTTTAATCAAACCGCAATTGAAGTTTGTGAAGGTCAGCAGCTGGATATGAACTTTGAGAGTAGAGATGATGTTACTATTGATGAGTATATCAATATGATAAAGCTTAAAACTTCTGTTTTAGTTGGCGGTGCCTTAAAATTAGGAGCTTTAGTTGGAAAAGCACCTGCTGCCGAAGCTGATTTAATTTATAATTTCGGTGTAAATCTTGGTATTGCGTTTCAATTACAAGATGATTATTTAGATTGTTTTGGTGATCCCGAGAAATTCGGAAAACAAGTTGGCGGTGATATCATTTCTAATAAGAAGACTTTTTTAATGCTCAAGGCTTTAGAGCTCGATTCTTCTAAACTTCTTCAAGGTTGGGTTGATAAAAGAGATTTTGACGTTAGCGCTAAAGTTGAGGCGGTAAAAACAATTTATAAGGATTTAAAAGTGGACCAATTAGCTTTTGATCTAATGGACGCTTATTATCAAAAATCGATTCAGTTTTTAAATAAGATAAATGCCCCAGAGGATAAGAAAAAGGTTTTGGAGGACTTCGCTAGTCATCTAATGAAAAGAGCTTCTTAATGAAGCTTATTGACGTTAAAAGTCCATCTGAATACTTAACTCAGGATAGATACTTCCAAAAACTTAAAGCTCAACTTTCGAAAGATTTCAGTGATTCCGATTTTGATAATGAATTAGCACCTGTAAAAATTGATACACCTAATGATTTACCAGTCTTAGTAAATCAATTTTTAAATCAATTATTTATTAAAAGCACAGAACAATTTTTTCAATTAATGTATAAGGTTGATATTCCTGATACAGATATTAAAAATCAAATAATTACATCCGGAATAGATATGGATGCATTAACTGAATTGGTACTTAAAAGAGAACTTCTTAAAATTCTTCTTCGTGAAAAATATAGTAGTTGACTTACTTTGGAAAAGTAATCGTTTCTAATTGTGCAATTACTTCTTTTTTTATTTTTTTATAGGTAACTAAATTGGCTTTTTTAATTGGTTCAGCCTTTGGTAGTTTTTGTCTGTAAGGGTCAACTTGTTTTCCATTTTTCCAAAATCTATAACAAACATGAGGACCAGTTGCTAGTCCAGTTGATCCAACAAATCCTATTACATCACCTTGATTAACTCTAACTCCAGGACGAATTCCTTTTTTGATTTTACTCATGTGTAAATATTGGGTTGTATAAGTGCCGTTATGACGAACTTTCACATAATTTCCGTTGTATTTACTGTATTTAGCATGTGTAATTTTACCATTAGCCGTTGAATAAATAGGCGTTCCTTTAGGGGCTGCGTAATCAGTACCTAAATGCGGTTTGTTTCTTTTTTGAACTGGGTGATATCGCTTCATTGTGAATCGTGAAGAAATTCTACTGAATTTCACAGGTGCCTTTAAAAATTGACGTCTTAATCCACGGTTTTCTTGGTCGTAATAACCTGAATGATTATCCTGACTAAATTGAATAGCGTAATATGGCTTTTTGAAATGCTCAAAATAAGCAGCCTTAATTCTTTTAATGCCAATGCTTTCTCCATCTACCATTGTTTCTTCATAAATCACTTTAAATCGATCTCCCTTTTGAATATGATAAAAATCGATACTCCAAGCGTAAACTTCAGATAAGGTAATCGCTAACGCAGGGTTATAACCTTGTTTGTCAAGGGATAAAGACAAAGAACTATTAATCACACCAGATGCTTGTCTTTCTACAACCTTTATAGGTTTTTTCGCTGTGTATATTTTAAGAGAATCCCGAAGATCGTATACTATGTAATCAACTCTATTAATTTCATAAACAACTATTTGAGCTTTTTCAGAAGAGTCATTTTTTTCAAATACAGAATAATGTCTTCCTGCTCTAAGCCGTCTTACATCAAACAATTTCTTGCCTTGAGTGGCCATTTTATTCATCATAGCGTAACTAATCCCGTGACTAGTTATTAAGTCGCTAAAAAATTGATTTTTCTTTACTTTATCTCCAACTACTTTGAAAGAATCAACTGGAAAACCATAAAGTAATTGAGGTGTTTTAAGAATCGTGTCTACTTGATCTGGATTATCTACAATTTCACCTTTTGGCTCTGTATTGTCGCAATTTGTTAATCCAAATGCAATAATAATTATTAAGATAAATTTGCCGATAATTTTCATAAAAAAGCTTTTAACAAAGCTAACGGAAGAATTGATATAGTCTTAAAAAACTATGAAATAGAATTTAACTATCGAAAGTTAAATGTTTCTGCCAAGTATTTTAGAAAGCGTCATCTTAGCCTGGTTTAAAAGGCTTAAATGCATTAAAAGATCGTTTATTTCTTCAGGGAATTCATTCGACTCTAGCTTGGCATTTATTTCACTAACCTGCTGTTTTACTTTTCCAAGCTTTAATCGATGCAGTGCAACAACAATAGCAAGCTTTATTTTTTCTTCTTCCGTTGTAACGTAAATAGAATGCTTTTTCCAGTCGTTTAACACGTATTTGTCTTCAGTTATTTCAATCACTTCTTTCACCAAGTCAGCTTCGGAACTTTGTAAAAAGAATTTTTCAGTTGGAATTTCACCTTCTGAAAACTTATTACTAAAAGCATCCCAAATGGATTGATGGTGAGGATTGTCAAAAGAAAGGTCATCTTCTCTGATGTCCTGAATAATCATTTGAGCGACTGTTATTTGATAAGACGGCTGGCAGTCTTCAATACCTTGTTCTTTTTCCTCTTCGTAGTTTTCGTTCTGTAAAACAATTTCATGATGACCGTATTTTAAAATCAATCGTAGCAAATATGCTTCTTGATGATTATTAGGGTATTGCGGTGCTTTTTCAATTGGCTTGATTGGAAATCCAGATGAAGAAGTAGGAGGATGTACGCCATACTCTGGAGGTATAAAATCCGGAGGAGGCACCATGTAATCCGGTTCTGGGGGAGTAGATTCTGGTTTATGTTTTTGTTCTTTATCAAAATTGTTTCTTCGAATTTTATTTAATTCGTTTACAAGCGTTTGTTCTTCAATTTTTAAAAGCGTTGCAGCTTCTTGCGTATAAACCGAACGAATAATCGTATCTGGAATAAGGGCGATTGATTGAACAATTTCTTTAATTAAGCCAGCTCTTTTTATAGGATCGTTTCCAGCATCATCTAAAAGAATAGATATTTTGAAATTAATAAAGTCTTTCTTGTTTTCTTCAATATATTCCTCTAGTTCAGCACTTGTATTAGCTCTTGCAAAACTGTCAGGATCTTCGCCATCAGGGAAAGTAACAACCTTAACATTCATGCCTTCTTTAAGAATTAAGTCAATCCCTCTAAAGGACGCTTTAATTCCTGCTGCATCACCATCATATAAAACGGTAATGTTGGGTGTGAATCTTTTTACTAATTTAATTTGTCCAGGAGTAAGCGACGTTCCGCTTGAGGCCACAACATTCTCAATACCTTTTTGATGGAAAGAAATAACATCGGTATATCCTTCAACAAGAAAACAATCGTCTTGCTGAATCATGGATCTTTTGGCTAGGTATAATCCATATAAAACATCACTCTTATGGTATATTTCTGTTTCTGGGGAGTTTAAATATTTTGCAGATTTCTTATTGGTTTGTAAAATTCTTGCCCCAAACCCAATTGCCCTTCCTGACATGTTGTGTATAGGAAACATTACTCTTCCTGAGAATCGATCGTAAACACGGTTGTTTTTTTCTGCGATTAACCCTGATCCAATTAAATGTTCTTTTTTGTATCCCTTATCGGTGGCTATTTTTGTGAAATGATTTCTTTCTTCAAAGGAGTAACCTAATCCGAATTTCTCCATCATTTCATCTGAAATACCTCTTGCTTTAAAATAACTTAATCCTACCGATTTCCCTTCATCGGTTTCATATAGATTCCGAATAAATTGTTCCTTTGCATATTGGGAAACAAGGTAATAGGATTCTTTTTTATCTATTTTTTCTTTTTCCTCAGAACTGAGTTCTTTTTCCTGAATTTCAATATTATACTTTTTAGCTAAATATTTTAAAGCATCAGGATAAGACATTTGTTCATGATCCATTATGAAATTCACCGAATTTCCTGAAACACCACAACCAAAGCATTTGTAAATTCCTTTCGCAGGAGAAACCGTGAAAGAAGGCGTTTTTTCGTTATGAAAAGGGCAATTACCTAAAAGGTTTACACCTCTTTTTTTAAGAGCAACAAAGTCTCCAATAACCTCATCAACCCTTGCCTCTTCAATAATCTTATCTACAGTTTCCTTCGGAATCATAATTCAAAGTTAACTCCTTCATTTTGTTTTTGAAACTAAACAGAGGATAATTGCTGTAAAATAAGCGCTATAATTTGATTAGGAATGGCCATTATGTTTTTCTTTAGCGGGAAACAAAGCGCAATCCTTAAACTTGTACTGAGTTTATTAGAATAGAGGAGTCATACTAAGTTTTCAAAAACTTTATTATAATCAAGATAGCTGATGGGCTTCTTATTCGCTTTTCGCTTGCATTAACTAAGGTTGGGCGCTAAACTTAAAAGAGGGACAAGTTAGCATTAGAGAACTTGTCCCGTTTTTTCAAGTATTATAATTTATTTCGTGAGAATTTTCATTTCTTTTCCGATTTCCATTCCAAAATCACGCATTTTTTTAGCAATAGCATTTTCACCAGTTGATCGTTCTAATGTGTCTGCCAGTGTCATTAATGTTTGAAAATGATAATATTTCATTTCATCAACCATCATGTCTTTTGTCCAAAGATCAACACGTTTAGCAATTCTTGTCTTTGGTTCCCAAACAGAAATCATCATCGCTTTAATCTCTTCGTTTTCAACACCACCACCTTCAGATGCTGTCCATTCAATTTTTTCAGGAATATGGTTTTCATCTAAACTAACCGTGAATTTAATTTCTTTCTTTTCGCTCATATCTTAAGGGTTATATTTTGAAGCTTTAAAAATAGCCGTAAAATCAGTATTTGTCATTAATTCGTTTAAACTAACCTCAGGATTTTCATCCATAAAGTCTTTTACAATACGATATCCTATATAAATTCCAATTCGTGCAGGTGATTCGCGTTCCATAGAAGAAGCAAAAGGTCCTGGTTGTAAAAATCGCTTGTAATTATGGTAGTCGTTTGAGAAAAGAAGTCCTTTAATTGTTAGGTGCTTCCAAAATGCTTTTTCATGTCCGTAACACCAATTCATTTGTGAAGTTGTGAACTGAAATCGAATAGAGTCGTGCAATTGAGGAGTAACCGCTTCTATAAAATATTCAACCTTTCCAAGAGAAATCATATTCTCCAACATCGTTTTTCTAGAGAAAAAAAGGGCGAATTTTTGAGTTATAAATTCCCTAAATACAATAGGAGTAATGTACTTTTTATCGTAGCTCTTAGAAAGGTATTGTGGGATTTTTAATTGTTGGTATGCTTTATAGTTTTTGCCGTAAAACATATCAATTCCAATAATAATGTTGTTATTATCAATAATGATTGGTTCCTCATAATTAAGACCAGAAATATAAGTGTAAATAGTAGGCGTTGAATCGTTTGGGTAATAGTATTTAAAATGGCTGAAAGCTTTGCTTAATTCAGTCTCTATTGCATCATAAGTTCCTATTTTAGTTTGCCAATCCTTAAACAGTTTAGTGTTTAATTCATTGTTTAAATAAGTATTTAACTCTTGAAGTTTGGCGGGGTCTTTGTAATCATCGCTTATAAAAGCAGGGTGTTTTAAGGCTAGTTCATCGAGTGAACGTTCAATATTATTCCTGTTAATTGTAAATAAATCTTGTTCGTAATGTTTAAAATTAAGGTGCACATTTATGCCCGAAGTGTCAATGTTTAGTCTCTCATCTGAGCACGAAAACAACAAACTAACGGTAAATAAAAACAAAATAACTACGTTCTTCATATAACTATCGAATGCTTTATTTAATTTTACAAAGTTAACGTTCAATTAAGTAATTAACTTGAAAGAGTTTAATTTTATTTGAATAGTGACTTTTTAATAAACTGATTATTATGACAAAAATTATTACAACCCTATTAGTATTAGCTATTTCAACAGTTTCATTTGCTCAAGACGCAACAACCGGAGCAGATTATAGAAAGCACCGTTTTGGTTTACAAGCAGCTCCTGGCGTTTCTTATTTTACAATGGGAAAGGACGGTTCAACAAATAAGTCGCTTGGATATCATATCTCCGGAGGTTTAAATTATGAATACGCTTTTGCGAAAAATTTTGCAATTTCAACGGGAATAATGTTTTCACAAACTACTGCAGGAGTTGAATACTCTGATTCTGTTGGTTTAGATTGGTCTACTTCTGTTGATGGAGTTGACGTTCCGGATTCTGCTTTTAAATTACTTTCAAGAAGATATTTATTCAATTCGATTGATATTCCATTGAAATTAAAGTTAACAACTCCTGAAATTGGTTATTTAACTTACTACGGTGAATTTGGAACAACAATTAACATTATTACAGGAGCTTTTGCAAAAAAGAATGATGTTTTCAAAAAAGAAGGAGATCAAACAATAACATCGTTATCAGGTGATACAAAAAAGTTAGATGCGAATAAAGAATCTAATTTTTTAAGAGCAGCAATTAACGTCGGAGTTGGAGTTGAATATAACTTGGCAGGTAATACATCAGTATTAATGGGGTTAAATGGGAATTTCCCACTAAGTAATATTCTAAGTAATAGATCGAAATCAATCAGTTACATCTCTACTGGTAAAGAGTTTCAAAGAGCTACTAAACTGAATTATATTACGGCAACTATTGGAATTCAGTTTTAAAACAAAATATTTTAATTAAAAAAGGTGCTACCAATGGTAGCACCTTTTTTGTTTCTAAATACTTAATTTTACAGTTATGAAAATTGCAGTAGCTCAACTTAACTTCCATGTTGGAAACTTCGAATCCAACACTCAAAAAATAATCAATAAAATTCAAGATGCTAAAAATCAGTGTGTCGATTTAGTTGTGTTTTCAGAGTTGGCGGTATGCGGTTACCCTCCAAGGGATTTTTTGGAATTTAACGACTTTATCAATTCTTGTTTGGATTCGATAGATGAAATAGCTTCTTACACTCGGGGAATTACTGTAATTGTTGGCGCTCCAAGTAGGAACGAAACAGGGCATGGTAAACCGTTATTTAATTCAGCTTTTATTTTAAGCGAAGGTAAAGTGCAAAAACACATTCATAAAACCCTTTTACCAACCTATGACATTTTTGATGAGTATCGTTATTTCGAGCCAAACAGAGAATTTGAGGTAGTTGAAATCAAAGGCGTTCAAGTAGGCGTTGCGATTTGTGAAGATTTATGGAATGTCGGAAATAATCCTTTATATACTCAAACTCCAGCCATAGCGTTAAAAGAGAAAGGAGCGAAGTTGATTGTAAATATAGCCGCATCACCATTTTCATATCAGCAAGATGCTGAACGAAAAGAGGTTTTAAAAGAGAACGCTGAAAAAACCGGATTGCCAATCGTTTATTGTAATCATGTTGGTGCTCAAACGGAATTGATATTTGATGGAGGATCGTTTTTTATGAATAAAAACGGTGAAGTTGCTTCTCAAGAGTCATTTTTTGAAGAGTCATTAATTATTAATGATGTAGATATTTCATCTGGAGAATTTAAAGCAGGTTCGATACAATCAGGAAGTAAAATCCAATTAATCCATGATGCATTGGTATTAGGAATTAAGGATTATTTTAAAAAGTTAGGATTCAAAAAGGCAATTGTAGGATTGAGTGGTGGAATTGATTCCGCAGTTACTTTTGCTTTAGCAGCACGAGCTTTAGGATCGGATAATGTGTATGGTATTTTAATGCCTTCTCAATACTCTTCCGATCATTCGGTTGAGGATGCAAAAGCCTTAGCTGAAAATATCGGAGCTCCTTATGATATAATTGCGATAAAGGATATCTATGATGCTTACGACGAAAAGCTGAAGCCAATTTTTAAAGGTTTGCCTTTTGGATTGGCAGAAGAAAATCTTCAAGCAAGAATTCGTGGCGTTTTAGTAATGGCTGCTTCAAATAAGTTTGGACACATTGTATTAAATACTTCTAATAAAAGTGAAGCTGCTGTTGGTTACGGGACGCTTTACGGTGATATGTGTGGAGGACTTGCCGTTTTAGGTGATGTTTATAAAACGGACGTTTTTGAATTAGCTAGATATATTAATAAGGATGAAGAAGTGATTCCTGAAAACACGATTGTAAAACCACCTTCGGCAGAGCTTCGTCCGGATCAAAAAGACAGTGACTCTTTACCCGATTATGACGTTTTAGATGCTGTGCTTTTTGAGTACATCGAAAACAGAAAAGGTCCAAGAGAATTAGTTGCATTAGGTTATGACGAAGCATTGGTAACCAGAATTTTAAAAATGGTTAACATTAACGAATATAAAAGATATCAAACACCTCCAATTTTAAGAGTTAGTCATAAAGCTTTTGGAATGGGAAGACGTATGCCTATTGTTGCTAAGTATTTACTTTAATGTTAGGTAAAGCACTTCCAATATTAACATTAGGTTTTATTCATGTACTATTTTTAAGTGTAATTGTACTGCCTCATTTTGGTTGGTGGACATTACTTGGAATAGTTCCATTTTTCGCATATTCAAAATTTGAGCATACAAGAGTAGATTGGAATATAGAATTATTATTCAGAACGGTTATCGCCTTTACATTAGGGATTTATATAACCATACTCATTCGATCAACACTCGACGTGTCAAGCGTTTTTGCATCTGCTTTTTTAGGGACTATTGTTGGACTTATTCCTGAGAAAGGTTCAAGAATAGCCCAATTAATTAAGCATGAAAAATTAACACTTTACGCTGGCTCATTCGCAGGAATGGCATCGTTAAATAAGTTCTCTTTTCCCAATGAAATTTGGTTATGTGGAATTATCGGAGGACTTTTATTTTATATTTTAAAGAATAATTTCAAGGGGTTAGGAGGAAAGTTAGGATCTGTTGGTTTTGGATCACTTGCTGTATTTTCGCTCACCTTTTTGTTTTTAAATGAATTACCTACTTTGGGCGTTATTAGCTTTACCAATTGCTTTGCTTTAAGTCCACTTGGAGGACTTTCTTTTGCAGCAAAATTAACGATAGTTACAATTGTTTCAATTATAGCTTCTGCACTTGTTTATTGGCTAAATAATTATAAGAATTGGGGTGGGTTAAAAGCTTCAGCAATAACCTCATTAATATTTTGCCTCCCTTTTGAAGTAATTAATTTTGGAGGATTAGCAGAGTTAGTCCCTGCAGTTTTTTTCGGGGCTAGTTTTGTAGGTATGGCAAGCTCCAAAGCGTTAAATTGGGCAACACTTATTTTGAGCGGAGTTCTTTTTGGAATTATCTATTTTATGTTAAATGATGTTCTTGACGCTTTTGGCGGAGCACTTGGGACAATAGCCTGTTTTAGTTGCCTAATAGGAATAGTCTTAATGGGAATATTTGGTAAGTTTAAGCGTAAGATTATTTAAAACTTTCTAACGCTAATCGGTAAGAATCTAATCCGAACCCTAGAATTACACCTTTACAAACAGGAGAAATATAAGAATGATGACGGAACTCTTCTCTTTGATGCGTGTTGGAAATATGAACCTCAATAACAGGCGTTTCAATTCCTGAAATAGCATCTCTTAAGGCAACAGAAGTATGAGTGTAAGCTCCTGCATTGATAACAATACCGTCATAACTAAAACCAACCTCATGAATTTTATCAATTAATTCACCCTCAATGTTACTTTGGTAATAAGAAAGGTCCATTGTAGGAAACTTCGCTTTTACTTCTTGAAAGTATTCTTCAAACGTTGTTGAACCATAAACTTCAGGCTCACGCTTTCCAAGTAAATTTAAGTTAGGACCGTTGATGATTAAAACTTTCATAATGCGTTGCGTTTGTACAAAAATACTTTTTTAAGTCTAATTTCCTAATGACATTGTGTAAGTACTATTCTCTGTTTTTAGAGTCGATGTTAATCGTTACAGGGCCATCATTAATTAATGCAACTTGCATATCTGCACCAAACCTTCCCGTTTGAGTTACTTTTCCTGTGTTTTTTGATAATTGATTTACAAAATCAGTACACATTTTTTGTGCAAATTCAGGATTTCCTGATCGAGTAAAACTTGGTCGATTTCCTTTTTTTGTGGTTGCGAATAAAGTAAACTGACTCACAACTAAAAACTCTGCATCAATATCCAAAGCAGATTGATTCATTGCAGCTTTATCATCAGGGAAAATACGAAGTTTACTTATTTTGGATGTCAACCATTCAATATCTTCAGCAGAGTCAGCATCTTCTATTCCTAAAAAAATTAATACTCCTTTTTTAATCTCTCCAATTATTTCTCCTTCAACTTTTACAGAAGCCTCTAACACTCTTTGAACAGCTACCCTCATTAACGATAGTTTTCCTCTTCGTCGTTATTATAAATACTTAAATAACTATTGTAGCGTTCTGGAGCTATGACGCCTTCATCAACTGCTGATTTTACAGCGCAATGAGGTTCTTTAACATGTACACAGTTGTGAAACTTGCAACCGGATTTAAAGCGTAATAAATCAGGGAAAAAGCTTGCAAGCTCCTCCTTTTCAATATCTACAATGCCTAAACCTCTAATTCCCGGAGTATCAATTAAGTTCCCGCCAAAAGGTAAATCGTACATTTCTGCAAAAGTAGTTGTGTGCACACCTTGTTGATGCATTTCAGATATTTCACTAATTGCAATATCTTCATCAGGCAATAAGTTTTGTAGTAAACTACTTTTTCCAACACCACTATTTCCAGAGATAACAGTTCGTTTTCCTTTTAGTAAAGCCTCAACTTTATCTAAATTGATGTTTTCATCAACACTAATAGGTATTAATTGATAGCCTACATCTTTATAAATGGCAGCCCAATCGGCTAATTGCTCTAAATGCTGCTCTTCATAAATATCTAACTTATTAATAAGTATTGTTGTTGGGATATTGTATGCCGTCGTGGTTACTAAGAACCGATCAATAAATTCAATAGGAGTTTGAGGTTGCGTAATTGTAGCCATTATCACAGCCTGATCTATATTCGATGCTAAAATGTGGTATTGTTTAGAAAGATTAACCGATTTACGAATAAGATAATTCGTTCGTTCTTTAATTTTGGTAATTACACCCGTATTCTTGTTTTCTTCTGTTTTAAATTCAACAGTATCACCAACAGAAACAGGGTTAGTTACTTTTAACCCTTTAATTCTAAACTTCCCTTGTAGCCTACAATCAACAGTGTCTCCATCACTACCGCGTACCTTATACCAACTTCCAGTTGATTTATAAACGAGTCCATTCATTACTACAAAAATACTTAATTAAGTCAATAGTCGTTCGTAATTAGCGATTAGGGAAGTTTATTTTTATTTTAGTCATCAATAGTGAACAATCTTATAACTATTCACGCACAGTAAATTAACAAAGGATGTCAGTATCTGTAAAAGGAGTTTCAAAAATATATGGAAGTCAAAAGGCTTTAAATAACGTTTCTTTTGAGATCGGGACAGGTGAAGTAGTTGGCTTTTTAGGTCCGAATGGAGCTGGGAAATCTACGATGATGAAAATCTTAACCAGTTTTATCACACAAAGTGAAGGAGAAGTTAAGGTTTGTGGAATTGATGTAATTAACAACTCGATTGAGTCACGAAAGAAAATTGGTTACTTACCCGAGCACAATCCCCTTTACTTGGATATGTATGTGAGAGAGTTTCTTGCATTCATTGCTGATATCCATAAGATTAAAAATAAAAAGGAGAGAGTGAATGAAATGATTGAGTTAACAGGATTAACTCCTGAGAAAACCAAGAAAATCAAACAACTCTCTAAAGGATACAGGCAAAGAGTAGGATTAGCAGCTGCTTTAATTCATGATCCTGAGGTGCTAATTTTGGATGAACCCACAACAGGCTTAGATCCAAATCAATTAAAGGAAATTAGAGTACTGATTAAGAATATTGGAGCAACGAAAACAATTATGCTTTCCACACATATAATGCAAGAAGTGGAAGCTATTTGTGATAGAGCTATTATTATAAAGAACGGTGAAATTGTTGCCGATAATCAAATTGAAGCATTACAGCAAGGTAACTCAGAGGTAATTGTTGAGGTTGAATTTGAAAAGTCAATCGATCTAAATAAGCTAAGATCAATCGATACAGTAAATCGAATTATCGATTTAGGTGATAATAAGTTCGAAATTTACAGTGAAGAAAATTCGGATGTTAGACCGCAAATTTCTCAATTTGCAATCGATAACTCCAACCTGGTATTAAGTATGCAGAAACGAGAGCAGAAAATGGAAGATGTATTCCAAAACTTAACTAAGGATTAACTATTTTTACAAGACCAATTATTTAGGATGGCAAATTATTTATTTACTTCTGAATCCGTTTCAGAAGGACACCCAGATAAAATCGCAGATCAAATTTCTGATGCGCTGATTGATAACTTCTTAGCTTTTGATAAAGATTCAAAGGTTGCATGTGAAACACTTGTTACTACGGGTCAAGTTATTTTAGCAGGTGAGGTTAAATCGAAAACTTACTTAGATGTTCAACGAATTGCACGTGATGTAATCAAGAAAATTGGATATACGAAGTCGGAATATATGTTCGAAGCGAATTCATGTGGAGTTTTATCCGCAATTCATGAACAGTCTGAAGATATTAACCAAGGAGTTGATAGAGCTAATCCTGAAGAGCAAGGAGCTGGTGACCAAGGAATGATGTTTGGTTATGCGACTAAGGAGACAGAAAACTACATGCCTTTAGCATTAGATTTATCTCATAAAATTCTAATTGAGCACGCTGAATTAAGACGAGAAGCAAAGCAAATTCCTTATTTACGTCCAGATGCTAAATCTCAAGTGACGATAGAATATTCTGATAAGAATGTTCCATTAAGAATTGATTCAATTGTACTTTCTACTCAGCATGATGATTTTGCAGCAGAAGCAACGATGTTAGCTAAAATAAAGGAAGACATAGTTTCTATATTAATTCCACGTTTAATAGCAAAGCTTCCAGCTAATTTACAAAAGTTGTTTAATGCTGACATTACTTATCACATTAACCCAACTGGTAAATTCGTAATTGGTGGACCTCACGGAGATACTGGTTTAACAGGAAGAAAAATTATAGTTGATACTTACGGTGGTAAAGGCGCTCACGGTGGTGGTGCGTTTTCAGGAAAAGATCCTTCAAAAGTTGATAGATCTGCTGCCTACGCAACACGTCATATCGCTAAAAACTTAGTTGCGGCTGGTGTTTGTGATGAGATTTTAGTGCAAGTTTCTTATGCAATTGGAGTTGTTGAGCCAATGGGAATTTTTATTAATTCTTATGGTACATCTAAAGTTGGATTGGATGATGGAGAGATTGCTAAGATTGTAGAAAAGGTTTTTGACATGCGTCCTTATGCTATCGAAACTAGATTGAAGTTAAGAAATCCAATGTATTTAGAATCGGCGGCTTACGGACATATGGGACGTAAAAATGAGGTTGTAAGTAAAACATTCATTGCAGCTGATGGTTCTGAAAAGACTATGGAGGTTGAATTGTTTACTTGGGAAAAATTAGATTTCGTAGATAAAGTAAAAACAGCGTTCAACTTATAATTAAACTGCTATTTAAATATATTAATCCCTCAGTTAAAGCTGAGGGATTTTTTTTCAACAAAATGTTTTAAATTTATCCAATAAAAAAAACTACAATTATGGAAAACGATTCAGTATTAGATTTAAACCATACACCAGAAGGGGAATATAAATTAGCAGGATTTTGGATAAGAGTAGGAGCATCCGTTCTTGATTCTTTAATTCTAATTCCTATTATAGCGTTAAATATGTATGTGCTATATTTTGTGAAGGACTTTTATATTTACGCATTTGTTGCATTACTTTCATTTGCTTACAAGCCAATTATGGAAGGCGTTTGGGGAGCTACACTGGGGAAAATGATTTGTAAGTTAAAGGTGACAGATATTAATTTTCAGCAAGTGAATATGTCAAAAGCATTTGTGAGATCTCTTTTTTGGTTGTTTGCTTCACTTGCTGGACTTCTTGAAATATATCCATTATTTAGTTCGGAAGCATTTATAGCCGCGGATGGCTGGTTAGATATAGCCGCAGTTCAAGCGCAAGAAGTTTCTGCAGGCTTAAGCTATGTGTTTCAATTATTAATGTTGGTATCGGCCCTTTTTGTAGCTAGTAAAGCTCGTCAAGGATTACATGATAAGATGGCAGGAACCTATTGCGTATTTGTAGAAAGAAAAATAGATTAGTAAAAATCCCTTAGTTTTAATTGAGGGATTTACATAGATTTTAAACGAAAAAAGCCAATTAAAATATAATTGGCTTTTTTCGTTTAAAATTATTTGATTAAAAAATGTTCTTTAATTTTTTCTTTCTTAAAGAACACAAGTCCAATCCAAAACAAATCAACTGTTAAAGTAACTTCAGGATGGCTTTTAATCTCTTCCCAAGCTTCTTCCATTCCCTTGCTCCAGTGAATATCATCAAAGATAAACAAGGTGCCTTCGTGTGCTTTTGGCAGACACCAGTTGAAATAGTCTAGCGTTGGTTTTTTCTGGTGATTACCATCAAAAAAAACATAATCTAGTTGATCGTAAGTATTGATAACCTCGGGAAGCGTTTTAGCGAAATCGCCCACTTTTACTTTTAGGTTTTTAGCTTTAAAATTAGAAAGAACACGGTGAGCAACTTTGGCCGTTTCTGGACAACCTTCAAGTGTTGTAAAGTTTGCTGATTTATTTGGCGCAATTTGATAACATCCTGATATTCCTAAAGATGTTCCCAATTCAATCATATTCTGAGGTTGAAAGTGATTGATGAGTTTAAATATGATTCGTCCTAAAAAAGGAGCTTTTGCAGAATTGGCTGCGACATCTGATATTTTACGTTCGTTGGATTTGTTAATTCTACTTCCAGCTCCAAAATCAGTGATTTTTATAATAGATCGATTATTTTTCAAAGTAGCTCGAATACCTTCAATCTCCTCAAAAGCGTAAAAATGTTTGTCGTTTTTTATCACGTCAGAAATTAATTCTGATACAAACGGAGAAGTTGAAGTTTGTTTGGCCTTAAACCAATACTTAATATACCTAAAAACGAATTGAAATCTTTTAATCATACAGACTGTAAAGATAAATTAAAGTTTAAATAAAAAGGGAGTTGATTAAACTCCCTTTCTTTCAAACTCCATACCTCAAAAGAGATACTTCCTGACATTATCGAATAATAACAGAAGTATTAATAGTATGAGGGATTCCATCCGGACCCTTTGCTTTAATGGTTACGTTTACACTACTTCCTCTAGGTAATCTTGTTAATTGATTGACTACCGATGTAGATATTTTTCCGTTTTTAGCAATTGGAGGAGTGAATATATTTCCCGAGTTGATGTATTCTAATTCAATTTTTTCAGTCATAGGAGTTGCTGACATTGGGAATGACTTAGGGTATTTTGGTCTTGCCCCGACCGCTTTTAAAATTTGGGCTAAAGTGGCAGCCGGAGATTTACCGCCTCTAACACCAGGTATATCAATATATGGCTTAGGAAGTGAAGTTCCTTTCCACTTTTGTTGAGAAATAACTTTTGTTACACCATTCATCTTTGTTGAAACTGTGATGTTGATTCTTCCACCTTTTGATGGCCTGAAATAATACTTTCCATTTCCCCTCGAAGTAACCCTACAATTATTACTTGCTGTTACAATTAAATCTTCCGACTTCATTCCTGGAGCAGAAATACTAATTTCATTATCTAATCCCATATACATAATATTCAATTGATCGGAGGAAATCACAGCACTTGGAGCAGCTACTGTATAGTTGTTTACAAAAGGGTAGATGAGGTATTCACCTTTTCGCTTTGGGTTGGGGTGTGGCACTTTCATAATTCCACCCCAAGTGTGGTTTCCGGTTTCATTGGCATCTAATCTTAATTTTCCAATCCCTGCATCTACAGGAAGACTATCAGTAGGTCCTGTGAATTTTATTTGACCTGTGTTGTTGTAGTAAGCAGTGTCAAAATCTCCAATAATAACAATAGGCTCTTGAGTGGTATCGGCAGCAGCTAAGAAAACATTAGCACTGTATTGATCGCCTTGTAAAACATATCCATTTTCGGCAATGGAAGTCGCCATTATCTTATTTACTTTATAAGCGTCTTGATTAATCTGTTCGAACAAATAACTTAGTACTTGGGACTCAGCATTACGAATATAACTTTGAATATTTGTCAAGTTTGCAGTAACAGCAGCTAACGGTAAGTATTCACTAATCCCATTTTCCCATGGTGAGTTAACACCTTCATAATCAATATGCTCGGGAGTCTTAAGCAATTTATTAATTCCATTAATTACTCCTGTATCCCTTTTGTCAATAAGGTTGGTAAGTAATATTTTATAATCGCCTATTTTCTGCTTTAAAACCTTCCCATGTCCTTTCACAACAAGATATTCAGCTCCAACATCTTGGTTGTCTTTTCCTAAGGGAATATGGGTTTCTTCATCCAATCCGCCACCGATATCGATGATGTCATCTTTAAATTTTTCAATCTCATTATAAAGTTGATTAGATGATTTTCCTATTTCGATCGCATTTTTGTTGGTTTGTGCTGCCAGCTTAGAGCCTGTTGCGGAGGCATTGGATATTTTGGTATAAATCGTTTGATTGGTACTGTTAAAATTTTTGGTTGTAACATCAATACCATCTTCCAAAAATATGAATGCGTTTAATAAGTCTTTTGAGGCATTCATCGCGAGCATTGCTAGTAGCACTAGGTACATGATACCGATCATTTGTTGACGTGGACTGAGTTTCTCTGCTGACATATATAACTGCTTTTTAAATTATTGCCGAAACAAATCCATTTTGCCACGACTTCAGTTATGTAATACATTAGAAATAAAGGGTTACAAAAAAAATGCGGATTTTTGGTATTTAATAAGTTTTTCCCATTGTCTAACGGGTTGTTTTTTTTTACAAAAGACTTCAAATTAAAGCACTAAGTCGGGTTTTACTTTTAAGCCTAACATTGAAAAACAAGTAGTTCGTAATACGGTTATTTTTATCAATTTTACTTTTCTATCCTTTCTGTAGAGCCAGCTTTATTCTTGTTAAAGAATCGATTTTTTGTCTACAGAAATCAACTACACCTCTCTCTAAGTGAGGGTTGAACTAATGTAAAGTCTTAGTTTTAGAAACATTAATGTTTGTTTTCCCCCTTGAAGTAGCGTGTGGTAATTATTTATTAACTAGAAGTATAACGGATTTCGGGCTTTTAATTAAGCCAATAATCTAATTATAATTAATTCCATTTGTAATGTAGAAGTCATGAAACTTTTAACCAGCTCTTTTTACTTTATTTTTTGAAATAAAATGCACGTTGATTCTTTTTTGAATCGAAGTGAATCCATGAATCAACGTGTGGGTTTCAATGTTTATCGAAAAATGGTCTACTTTTATTCCACTAATTATCATTTTCTTACAAAATGAATTAACAGCTTAATTTTTTTCTTTTAAATTGGAACTGTGCCTAAGGGATTCGGCGATTAAAAATCGAAACTAATTTTTACAGATTCAGATTTTACTTTAGATTGACATGCTAAGTATTGTCCGCTAGCTACTTCGTCGTCTGATAGCACAATGTTGTTATCCATCTGAAGCTCTCCTTCGCCTTTAATGCACTTACAAGCTCCACACACACCACCTTGACAAGAAAATGGGATATCGACACCGTTTTTAGTTCCGGCGTCTAAAATCGTTTCTCCTGGTTTAACTGTAAACTCGAACGTTTCTCCATCAATCGTTGCAGTAACTAAACTTGACTTATTTGATTTTGAATTCGATTTGGTTTTTTTTAATGTAGTTGTAAAAAGTTCAAAATGAATTTGGTTTACAGGGTACTTATGTTTTTTAATTAAGAAATCTCTAATGGCTTCAGTCATTTCCTGTGGGCCACAGATGAATACTTCATTCGTGTTTGAAATGGGCGCGAATTCTTTGAATATTTTTTTAATTTTCCTTCCTTCAATTCTCCCTGAATGAAATCTAGAATCACCTTTTTCAGCACTAAATAATAAGTGAAAATTTAAACGGTTATTGTATTCTTTACTTAGTTCTTCTAATTCAGTTTTAAATATTGTTTGGCTGGCTGTTTTGTTACCATAAAATAGGTTTACAGAACTATTAGGTTCGTCCTCTAAAATTGTTTTAGCAATGGATATAACAGGTGTAATTCCACTACCGGCAGCAATTAATGTGTAATTTTTTTTATTGTCCGCTTCCGTATTTACAACAAACCCACCAGCTGGAACACCAACCTCTATCGTGTCATTGTTTTTTAGAGTACTGTTAGCGTATGTAGAGAAAACACCATTTTCTACTTGTTTAACTACTACTTTTAAAATGCCTGATTTTGGTGAGGAGCAAATAGAATAAGATCTTCTTACTTCATTACCACCTATTTCAGTTTTTAACGTTAAAAATTGTCCTGAAAGAAATTGAAAATCTTCTTTTAAGGAAGACGGAACTTCAAACTCGATAGAAACAGCTTCAGTAGTTTCTTTTTGGATGTTTTTAATTGCTAATGAGTGAAACATAGTAGAAAAATTAAAATGTTGTTTAAACAAATGTAAAAAAGTAATTACTTTGTAGCTATGATTTTATCGAATGGTTTATAAGTTAATTCAATATATATTAAGAGTATATCTTCCAGTTTTCTTTAAGAGATTGGAGTTTAGGGGGTTGAGCAACGTACCGAAGGATAAGCCAGTTATTTTTGCTGTGAATCATCAAAATGCATTTTTGGATGGTATTTTGGTTGCATTGAAATTAAACCGTCCAATATACTTCTTAACGCGCTCTGATGTGTTTAAAGGTAAATTAACGGTTAAAGTTTTGAATGCTTTAAATTTAATCCCAATTTTTCGGCAACAAGATAGAACGGGAGATATAAAAGAAAACAATCGGAAAACATTCCAGTACTGCATTGATAAGTTGGAGAATAGCGGGGCTGTGTTGATTTTTCCTGAGGGAGTTAGTGAGCCAATTCATCATTGTTTTAATTTGAAAAAAGGTGTAGCACGTTTGGCTTTTGAAGCTGAAGAGCAAAATAATTTTAAATTAAAATTACATGTTGTTCCGGTTGCTATAAATTATGAAAACCACTTCATAGCGGGGAAGAAAGTGTTTGTCAGTTTTTTAAGACCAATATTAATGTCCGAATATAGGAATGTATTTAACGACTCTAAGTCACGTGCTCAGTCAGTATTTCTTAAGCGACTTCAGGGGGAGTTACGTGCAAATTTAATTCACATATCAGGAGATTACACAAGGTTTAAGAGAAGGTATTGGAAAGGCATAGTTCTCCAGTCTAGGAATGACATGGAAATGATTGCTGCTGTGAAATCTATTCCACAAGAAAAAGGTTTAAATACAGACGGGTATAATTGGAAACTCGATAAATATAAGTACAACAGACCACGATCTTCTTTTGCTAAGATTTTTTCATTCCTAATATCGTTGCCAGGATTTATTATTTTTTCACCAACAATTTTAATAACAAAACTATTGGTTTTAAAGGTCAAGGATGCAGCTTTTTACCTTTCGGTAGTTTGCTTAAGCTGGTTGCTTTTTGGGCTTATTCAGCTTACGATTATTGCTTTTTATTTATGGAGTATAAGTGAATTGGAATTTTTTATTGCCAGTATGTTGGTTGTTCAATTACTAGGATACCTTTCCATTAAAAACTTTTATAAGATATTTTAATCTTGTAATTTAAACTCTGGAGCGTCAGAATTAATATAATTGGTGAACTTCCATATCTCTAAAATATCATCAACTTTAACTTCATAAGGTTCATAAGCAGTATTCGTTGAACAAAGTAAGAAGGTTTTATTACTTTTTATTTTGTTGTAAACTACTTTAAATACGATTCCGTCTTCTTTGGTTACAATGATATATGGATAGCCATCTTTTACGTAATTCCAATTTTGGATGAATTCCCCAGTAACAAAACTCCCGTGAGAAATTGGGGGCATTGAATCTCCTGAAATAGGAAATGTTCTGTATTTACGATCCTTTGAAAGGAAGGGCAATTGAAACGTTGGTAATACTTTGATGTATTCAGGGTCGTAAAGACCTTGAGTGTAACCCGCTTGAGCAGCCATTGGTACTAATTCGATGTTCTCTTCATTATCCTGATTTACGGTTGTAGTTAGTACGCGGAGTTTTTTTCCACTTACATCAACATCAAATCCGTTTTCTAAGTTGGTTAATCTTAATTCCGAAAACTCATGTAAATCGTCTTTTAAAAAAACATCAATTGGAACTTTGAAATATTTTGAAATGCGCATTAAGGTGTCGTAGTTAGGTTCAGCCGTTCCAACTTCATAAGCGCTTAATGAAGAACGCGTTAATTTTAAAGATTGTGAAAGGTCAGCTTGTGACCTAGCACGTCTTTTTCTTAATATTTTAAGGTTGGTTCCGAAGTGGCTCATTGACAGGTTATTTGTCAGAAGATAACAAAGATATTCCCAAATAACAAAACCAAGTCGATTTTACGCGGGACTCGTTTAAAAGTAACCAACCTGTAAAAGGGCAGAATAACTTTTATTTATATTGCTTTATTCAATGTTTCTAAAATATCATAAGCCCATTCTATTGATCTGACTTTTTCGAAAGTAAGCGCCAATCTCCCCTTGATTTCTTTCATCTTACAAGTCTTTCCATTTTTTTGAACATACATTAATATTTTCCCAAATTTTTCTGTTTGGTAGTAATCACTGTCAGCATTGGAGATGAAGTAACCACGAAGTTTACTGTTTTTCATGTACAACTTCTCCAGTCCGATATTTTGAGCAAGCCATTTTAAACGCATTGTCGCAACAAGTTCTTCCGTTTGATGAGGCAGTTCTCCAAATCGATCAACTAGGTTTTTAACAAAGGTTATAAGGTCTTCCTCAGTGTTAATGTCATTTAGTCTTTTGTACAACCTCAAACGTTCATCAACTGCATTAACATAAGTTGTTGGGATTAAGATTTCCATATCGGTTTCAATCACACAATCTTTAACAAACACTCTGTTTTCTTCCTTGAGTTCCTCAGCGTAAAGATCCTTGAATTCCCCTTCTTTTAATTCCTGAATTGCTTCATCAAGTATTTTTTGATAAGTATCGTAACCAATGTCAGATATAAATCCACTTTGTTCAGCCCCCAGCATATCTCCAGCCCCACGAATATCTAAATCTCGCATTGCGATGTTAAACCCACTTCCTAAATCACTAAATTCTTCTATTGCTCTTAATCTTTTACGCGCCTCACTTGTTAGAGTACTTAGCGGTGGCGCTAATAAATAACAAAATGCTTTTTTGTTTGATCTACCAACTCTTCCTCTCATTTGGTGAAGATCACTCAATCCAAAATTTTGTGCTTGATTGATAATGATTGTGTTGGCATTGGGAATGTCTAAGCCAGATTCGATAATTGTTGTAGCAACTAAAATATCAAAGTCACCATTCATGAAATCCATCATGACACCCTCTAGTTTTTTTCCTTCCATTTGTCCGTGACCAATTCCAATTTTTGCGTTTGGAATTAATCGTTGTAATGTTCCGGCAACATCTTTAATGTTTTCAACCCTATTGTGAATAAAGTAAACCTGTCCACCTCTCGCTAATTCGTAAGACATCGCGTCTCGAATTGTTTCTTCATTAAATCCGGTAACGTTAGTATCAACAGGGTATCTATTAGGAGGAGGAGTGTTTATCACACTTAAATCTCTTGCGCCTAACAACGAAAACTGAAGCGTTCGAGGAATTGGGGTAGCGGTTAAGGTAAGTGTATCTAAATTCGTTTTTAGTGTTTTTAGTTTGTCCTTAACAGACACTCCAAACTTTTGTTCTTCATCAATAATTAGTAATCCTAAGTCGTTATATTTTATGTCTTTTCCAGCAAGTCTGTGTGTTCCTATAATAATATCAATTTTCCCATCTGCTAAATTTTTAAGCGTTTCTTTTTGCTCTTTAGGGTTTCTAAATCGATTAATATAATCCACTGTAACAGGGAAGTCTTTTAATCGTTTCGAGAACGTTCTAAAATGTTGGAAAGCCAGGATTGTAGTCGGAACTAAAATGGCAACTTGTTTACCATCTACAGCCGCTTTAAAAGCTGCGCGAATAGCAATTTCCGTTTTCCCAAATCCAACATCTCCACAAATTAAACGGTCCATAGGGAATGGTCTTTCCATATCAACTTTTATATCTGCTGTAGATGAAAATTGATCAGGAGTATCTTCAAACATAAAAGACGCTTCCAGTTCTGTTTGTAAATATGAATCCATCGCAAATGGATGACCTTCCGTTGCTTTTCTTTTCGCGTATAATTTGATTAAATCGTAAGCTACTTTTTTAACATTCTTTTTAGTACTTGCTTTTTTTGCTTTCCAAGTGGTTGTTCCAAGTTTATTTAATTTAGGCTCTTTCCCTTCTTTTCCTGAGTATTTAGCAATTCTGTGTAGGGATTGAATACTAACGTATAATACATCTCGATCTTTATATAATAATCGGATGGATTCTGTTTTATTCCCGCCTTGGTCGATGATTTCTAAGCCATCAAACACACCAATACCGTAATCGATGTGTGTTACAAAATCACCTTTTTGCAATCCTGTAAGTTCTTTAATTGTTAAAGATTCATTACTTTTTCTTAATTCGTCTTTAACTCTAAATCGGTGGTATTTATCAAATATTTGATGATCTGTATAGCAAACAATTTTAGTTTGATTACAAATAAACCCTTCGTGTAGTGTAAAGTATTGAGGTTGGAAATGAAGATCTTTTCCAATAGAGTCACCATTTACTTCGTAGTCTTCCAAAATATTATGAATCCGCTCAATTTGTTTGGCGTTTTCGCTTATTATGGATACTTCGTATCCGTTTTTTTGATGCGCTTTAATGTCTTCAATAAGAAGTTTAAAGTTCTTATTGAAGTTTGGCTGAGGAGAAGAATCAAGTTTGATCTCTTCCGAATCTTTATAAAAGTTATTTCCTCCGTACTCTATAACTTTTACTTGATTTAGTAATTTTTCAAGTCTATTCTTATTACTGAATAGTTCATTGGGAGGAAACTGAATAGTACTGTCTTCAATTTTACTCCACGCGTCAACTGCTTTTTGATAATGCTTATCAACACGATCTAAGGTGAATTGAACATCCTTAACCCAAACGGTTGATGTTAATCCTAAAAATTCTAAAAAAGAAGTTTGGTCTTCTTGTAAAAGTCTTTGCTGAACATTGGGGACGATATTGATATTTTGATAACTACTGATTGATAATTGATCAGCTGGATCAAAAGATCTTATGGAATCGATATCGTCGCCAAAAAAGTCAACTCTAAAAGGTTTATCGTAAGAGTACGACCATATATCCATTAATCCACCTCTAACTGCGAAATGTCCTGGTTCAACCACAAACTGTTCTCTGGTGAATTCATATTCAAAAAGCACTTCAATTAAAAAGTCCATTGATAGATTATCGTTGACTTGAATTTTCAAACTGTTTTTAGAAAGTTCTTTTTTGGTTACTACTTTTTCTAAAAGAGCTTCGGGGTACGTGACAATTATTTTCTTTTTATTGTTATTTAGTTCTGAAAGCACCTCGGCGCGCTGAACAATATTTGCGTTTTGAGTTCTGCTTGTTGTGTATGGAGTCACTGAGCTAGCAGGGTAATACAATGCTTTTGTTTCGCCTAAAATATTTTGTAGGTCATTATAAATATAAGCAGCTTCTTCCTGATCTTCGGCGATAATAAGTTGCTTATGCTGCACTTTGTTTTGTAATGCTGCAATAAGTACTTGTAAAAGAGATCCCTTATTCCCTTGGATATTTATTTTTTCATTGGTTGAATACGCATCTTGCAATATTGGAAAAACAGGATGTTTCTCAAATTGCTTCAACCATTTTTTTGACTCCATAGTACAAAACTAAATATTTTTGGAGTTTTAGTAACAAAACAGTTGAAAATGATCGTTGTTTTATTTCTGTAATCTAGTGTTGTAAATTCCTAATCACATTCAAATTAGTTATTCCGACGATTATTTTTTCATTTTTTTTTAAAAAAACTTTGACACTAAATTTAAAAGTATACTTTTGCGACAAATTGGATGTCAATTTAAAAAAATAAGATATGTATTGGACATTAGAATTAGCGAATTATTTAACTGATGCACCTTGGCCAGCAACTAAGGACGAATTAATTGATTACGCGATGAGATCAGGTGCTCCTTTGGAAGTTACAGAAAACTTACAGGAACTTGAGGAAGAGGTTGAGTCTTACGAGACAATTGAAGAGATTTGGCCGGATTTTCCAACAAAAGATGATTTTCTCTTCAACGAAGATGAATACTAAAAATAAAAACCCGCTTTAAGCGGGTTTTTTTATGCTCTTCAAACACTCAATTTATCTATTTTCAGTAAAACTTCATCTATATTATCGCGTATTGACTTTTTAACAAGTAGTGTGAAATAGCGTGCAAATATTTTCTTCTTATTATTAATTGTAATAGAGCAAGTTGTGAAAGAGTAGTTTGACATGTTTTCTATATTAAACAGGATATGTCCGCGTTTTTGTTTGCCATAATAAAAGTGATAAAGTAATTGAAATCCTTCTTCAGCTTCTTTAAGAACAATTAATCCATCTTTAAGTTCCTTTACTTTGCTTCTCCATCGATAGCGAGAACCAATTTTATTTGTGGTGTCTGAAAGCATAATATTTAACGTTTCATCATCATTCCAAATAGCCCATTGTTCCCAGTTTTTAAAATCTTTAATCGTTTTAAAAACCACATCATACCGACCACTCGTTTTAATGGAGCTTGCAATTGTTGTTGTTGCCGGAAGTACTAACCCGATAAGGAAGTATAACACTACAGTTGATATGAGAATCCAAATTAGCACTACTTGTAGTTTAATTTAATTTCACCATCTGTAACACTCATATTTATTTTTTCACCAAACAGAAGCGTTCTATTGTCTTTTATATGTCCTGCCGGAAATCCTGTAAAAATGGGGATGTTTAAATGTTTAGCAAAATCAAAAATCATTTCTTCAACTGGCTTACCAAACGGTGTAGGGCCATCTTTCATGTCGGTAAACTTCCCAATGATTAGCCCAGCTAGGTTGTCAAAAACACCATTACGTTTTAGATTGAACAGCATTCTATCTGTATGATATAAATATTCACACAAGTCCTCTACAAAAAGTATTTTACCCGTAGTGTCAATATGAGATTTTGAACCGCAAACGCTGAACAGGATAGATAGGTTCCCTCCAACGATTTCTGCATTTACGTTTCCATTTTTGCAAAGGTCAAAATCACTAGTTTGAAAACAATAATCTAATTTATTTT